>OLWC01000098.1_pt1 | contig 60943 bp, 68 predicted proteins | sample 1673911 | NCBI WGS metagenome assembly OLWC01 (sample SAMEA103958134, study PRJEB25191) | human gut metagenome
GTACTCCGCCGCCGCTGCGCGCCCATTGTCCCTTGTGCCCCTTGCCGCTGGTCTTGCCCAGTCCGCTGCCGGTGCCCCTGCCGAGTCTTTTGGCGGGAGTGACCGCGCCTTCGGCGGGTCTTAAAGTGTGAATTCTCATTTCGGTTGCCTCCTATTTAAGCTCCTCGACGGTCACAAGATGCTTCACGCGGAAAATCATGCCGCGAACGGCGTCGTTGTCGTTGAGAATTTTAAAAGAGCGAATCTTTTTGAGTCCCAACGCTTCAACCGTCCTCTGCTGCACCTTTAAACAGCCGATAGTGCTTTTTACAAGCGTGACCTTGATTTTTTTGTCGCTGAGTTGGTAAGGCTTGTCGCCTTTGGCGTGCTTGACCTTGTAAAGAGGAGCTTTGGCTTCCTTCACAAGGTGACCGTTCATAATTCTCGGTTCGGCCGCCTTCTGAGTTTTTTTAGCTTTTGCCATTGGTTTTCTCCTTATAGCTCGTCAACTGCCTTGCCGCGGAGAGCCGCTATCTGCTGAGCGGTGCGCAGGCTTTTGAGTCCCTCGTAGGTAGCCTTGACACAGTTGATGGGGTTGTTGCTGCCGTAGCTCTTTGTGCGGATGTCCTTGACTCCGCAGGCTTCGAGCACGCTTCTCACGGGACCGCCCGCAATAACTCCGGTACCGGCTTCCGCAGGAAGCAGCAGCACGTGACCTTTGCCGAATTTGCCGATAATCTCGTGGGGAATGGTGGAACCGAGCAAAGAAATTTCGCTCATGCTCCTCTTTGCCTGCTGAGTCGCCTTTTCGATTGCCTGAGGAACCTCGCCTGCCTTGCCCATACCGACGCCCACCTTTCCTTTGCCGTCGCCGACAACCACCAGCGCGGAGAAACGCATGGTTCTGCCGCCCTTGACAACCTTGGTGACGCGGTTTATGGAAACGGTCTTTTTGATGAGACCGTCGTCCTCGTCGTGTCTCTTGTTTTTGTTGAAAGGTCTTTTGCCGCCGGGACGTCTGTCATGACCGTCGCGGCCGCCCTCTCTTCCCTCGCGGTTGAATCCGCCGGCTCTTTTCTCTGCGGGAGCGGGATTGACCTCCGCCACAACCTCGGTCGCGGCAGTTTCCTGAGTTTTTACAACTTCGTCATTCATCATCATTCTCTCTCCTCTTAAAACTTCAAGCCCGCTTCGCGCGCGCCCTCTGCCAGCTTTTGGACTCTGCCCGTATAGATGTAACCGCCGCGGTCGAACACAACCTCCGTTATGCCCGCTTCAAGCGCTTTTTTGCCTACCGCAAGACCTACCGCCTTGGCTTCCTCGCACTTGTTTTTGCCGGCAAGCTCTTCTTTCATCGCGAGACTGCTCGCGGAGACGAGAGTTCTGCCCGCCACGTCGTCGATAATCTGAGCATAAATGTATTTGGTGCTGCGATACACGTCGAGTCTCGGTCTCAGGCTGGTTCCGGACAAATTCTTTCTAACTCTTGCGTGACGGACTTTTCTGTCCGCGTTTTTATCTTTCTTAGAAATCATGATTTACTCCTTATTTACCCGCCTTCTTGCCTTCCTTGAGTATCACGACGTCTTCCTTGTATCTGACGCCGTAACCGTGATAAGGCTCGACTTCACGTTTTGCTTTGATGTTTGCCGCCGTCTGGCCGACGAGATTTTTGTCTATTCCCTTTACTACTATTTCCGTAATGGAGGGGCACTCGAAGGTGATGCCTTTGGGAGCCTCCATTTCTATCGGATGGGAATATCCTATGTTAAGCACAAGCTTGTTGCCGTTGACCGCCGCCTTGTAACCGACGCCGTTGATGACAAGCTCTCTCTTGAAGCCGGCGGTAACGCCGATTACCATGTTGTTTACGAGAGCTCTGTAAAGACCGTGCTTGGCTCTGTTTTCCTTCATGTCGTCGGGACGCGTGAAAACAAGCTTGCCGTCGTTCATTTCGCATTTGATGCTTTTGCCGATATCCTGCGAAAGCTGACCTTTGGGACCTTTGACGCTCACGACGGAGCCGTCTATTTTGACTTCCACGCCCGACGGTATGGTTATGGGCGCTCTTCCTATTCTTGACAATTCCGTATACCTCCCATTACCAAACGTAAGCCAGCACTTCGCCGCCGAGATTTTCTCTGCGCGCCTGCTTGTCCGTCATAATCCCCTTCGAGGTGGATACGATGGCTATGCCCAACCCGTTGAGAACCTTGGGCATATCCTCGCTCTTGGCATACACGCGCAATCCGGGCTTGGATATTCTTCTCAGACCGGAAATGACCTTGCCGTGCTTGCTGTACTTCAAAGTGATTTTTATTTTGCTCTTTATTGTGCCTTCGTCCGAATTTTCAACGCCGGCGATGTAGCCTTCCTCCAAAAGGATGTCGGCAATCGCCTTTTTGGTTTTGGACGCGGGAATATCAACCTCGTCGTGCTTGGCGATAAGCGCGTTCCTGATTCTTGTCAGCATATCGGCGATAGGATCCGTTACTACCATTTGTTACCTCCCTGATGCTTACCAGCTCGACTTCTTTACTCCGGGAATTTCTCCCTTGTAAGCCTTTTCCCTGAAACAAATTCTGCAAATGCCGTACTTGCGCAACACGGAGTGCGGTCTGCCGCAGACGGAGCAGCGGGTGTAGGCACGGGTAGAATATTTAGCCGGTTTCTGCTGTTTGTTTATCATCGATTTTTTTGCCATTTTTTACCTCGCTCAAGCCTTGAAAGGCATTCCCATGAGCTTCAACAGCTCTTTGGCTTCTTCGTCGGTGTGCGCGCTCGTCACGAAAGTTATGTCGAAGCCTCTGGTCTTTTCCACCTGGTCGTAAACGATTTCGGGGAAAATGAGTTGTTCCTTGACACCCATCGTGTAGTTGCCTCTTCCGTCGAAGGAATTGCCGTTAATCCCGCGGAAGTCTCTGACTCGGGGAAGCGCTATGGAAATGAGCTTATCCATAAACTCGTACATTCTGTCGTTTCTCAACGTCACTTTCGCGCCTACCGGCTGTCCTTCTCTGAGCTTGAAGTTGGCGACGGACTTTTTCGCGTGAGTCACAAGCGGCTTTTGTCCGGTGATGCTTTTAAGCTCTTCCACTGCAATCTGAAAGCTCTTGCTGTTGTCCTTCGCGTCGCCGATACCGGCGTTGACGACAATCTTTTCCAACTTGGGTATGCGATTTACATTTTTGTAATCGAAATGCTTTTTAAGCGCGGGAACAACTTCTTCTATATAGCGCTTTTTGAGTCTGTTGACTTCTTTCACGCCAACCTCTTTGTTTTCAGCCGCTTTTGCGGCTTTTTTCTCAGCCATAGTTGTCCTCCTTTATTCGGCAGCCGCTTCTTTGTCGGCAGTCTTTTTGCTCGACCTTCTCGCGGTTGTCTTTTTCTTCGCCTTTTCAGCCTTAAATTCGATAACGGCTCCGCAGCCCTCTTTCTTGCAGCAGCGGACATACTTGATTTTTCCGTCCTTTTCCACTGCCTTTTTGCCTATGCGCGTAGGCTTGTTGCATGTAGGGCACACCACCATTACGTTAGACACGTCTATCATGCGGGGTTTTTCGACGATACCGCCCTTTTCCTGCGCGCTGCGGGGGCGGGTATGACGCTTGACCACGTTGAGTCCCTGCACCATCACCTTGCCGTTTTCCCTGTCTACAAGTATAACCTTGCCTCTTTTTCCTTTGACCGCGCGGTCGCCCTCGGTAGGACCGACGATGACCTCCACGGTGTCGTTTTTCCTTATATTCATGCTAGCCATAAAACTTCCTCCATCAAAGCACTTCCGGAGCCAAAGAAACGATTTTCATATAATCCTTTTCTCTGAGTTCTCTGGCGACAGGCCCGAATATACGAGTGCCTCTGGGTTGCTTCTGATTGTCGATTATCACTGCGGCGTTGTCATCGAATCTAATGTGCGTTCCGTCTTTTCTGTTGAGTCCGGATGATGTGCGGACGATAACCGCCTTTACGACCTCGCCCTTTTTCACCACGCCGCCGGGGTTGGCGCTCTTGACGCTGGCAACGATTACGTCGCCGATGTTGCCGAACTTTCTGAAGGAACCGCCCAACACCTTGATACACATAATTTCTTTGGCTCCCGAATTGTCGGCAGCTTTTAATCTGGTAAACGGTTGTATCATGAGTCAATCTCCTTATTTTGCCTTCTCGACGATCTGCACGAGACGCCAGTTTTTGTCCTTGGACAGCTTTCTCGTCTCCGCAATCAGCACGGTGTCGCCGATTCCGCATTGGTTCTGCTCGTCGTGAGCCTTGAATTTTTTGGTCTTGCTGACCGTTTTCTTATATAACGGATGTTTGAACTTTTCTACGACGGCAACCACGATGGTTTTGTCCATTTTGTCAGAAACAACCGTCCCTATTCTCGTTTTTCTGCTTGTTCTTTCCATTTGTCGCGTCCCCTTTAAGCCTTTTTGGACAGCTCTCTCTCTCTGAGAACGGTCTTAACTCTCGCGATGTCCTTTTTGCAGACGGACAAGGCAAGCGGGTTGTTGAGCTGACCGGTGGCATGATTGAGCCTGAGGTTGAAAAGCTCTTTTTTGAGTTCTTCCAGCTTTGCCACCAACTCTTCGTTAGACATATCGTGTACTTTATTTGCTTTCATCAGTCTGCTCCTCCGCCTTGACAACTATCTTGCACTTGACGGGCAGCTTGTGACTCGCAAGTCTCAAAGCCTCTCTCGCCAAATCCTCCGATATGCCGGACATCTCAAACATGACTCTGCCGGGCTTTACCACCGCCACCCAATATTCGGGAGAGCCCTTACCGGAGCCCATGCGTGTTTCCGCAGGCTTTTTGGTAACCGGCTTGTGAGGGAATATGTCCGTCCAGACCTTGCCGCCGCGCTTGATAAATCTCGTCATGGCGACACGGGCGGCTTCTATCTGATTGCTCTTTATCCAACAAGGCTCCAACGCCACGAGACCGTACTGTCCGTAAGCAAGCTCGGTGCCCTTGTGCGCCGCGCCCTTCATTCTTCCTCTGAATTGGCGGCGTCTCTTGACTCTTTTAGGCATTAACATTTCTGTTTCCTCCTTCCTTCCTCGCGGGCTTGCCCAGAATTTCTCCCTTGTAAACCCACACCTTGACGCCTATAATCCCGAAGGTCGTGCGCGCTTCCGCAAAACCGTAGTCGATGTCGGCTCTCAAAGTGTGCAGGGGTATACTGCCCTCGTGATAGTGCTCGTTTCTGGCTATTTCCGCTCCGTCGAGACGACCGGAAACGCAGGTTTTGATACCTTTGGCGCCCGCTCTCGTCGCTCTCTGCATTGCGGAGCGCATGGCTCTCCTGAACGCGATTCTCTTTTCCAGCTGAGCGGCTATGTTTTCGGCAACCAGCTGCGCGTCCATGTCGGGATTTTTCACTTCCATGATGTTGATGACGACAAACTTGTCGCCCACCAGCTTCTGAACCTCCGCCTTCATCTGCTCTATGCCCGCGCCCTGCTTGCCAATCAGCGTGCCGGGACGACCGGTATATATAAAGATGACGATTTTGCCTTCGCTTCTCTCGATTTTAATCGAGGAAATGGCGGATTGGTAATATTTCTTTTTGATAAACGTCCTGACGACCTCGTCCTCTTTGATGAATTTGGCGATGTCTTTTTTGTCGGCGTACCACTTGGAATTCCAATCTTTGATGATACCTATTCTCAATCCGTTGGGATTAACTTTCTGACCCATGCTGTCCTCCTTCAAGCTCTCTCGTCGAGCACGACGGTGATGTGGCTTGTGCGCTTCAAAATGCGGTAAGCCCTGCCCTTGGAAACGGGCTGAACTCTCTTGAGCGTGGGTCCCTGATCGGCGTAGCACTCGGCGACGAACAGGTTGTCTCTGTTGAGTCCTTTGTTGACCTCGGCGTTGGCTGCCGCGCTGTTGAGCACTTTAAGCACGGGCTCGCTCGCCGCCTTGGGCGTGTTCATAAGTATCGCAACCGCCTCGTTGTAACCTTTGCCTCTAATCACGTCCAGCACTACGTGAACCTTGGAGGGGGCGATACGGATATATTTTGCAACCGCGAAAGGTCTTGCGTCGCGGTTCTGGCGGCGGTTTTCCGCCTTTGCCTTGCTTCTTGTTGCCATATTTCCTCCTATTTCGCTCCGCTGGATTTTCCGCCGGCGTGCCCTCTGAACGTGCGGGTAGGGGCGAATTCGCCCAGCTTCATACCCACCATTTCCTCCGTCACATAGACGGGAACGTGCTTTTTGCCGTCATGAACGGCAATCGTGTGACCTACGAAATCGGGAAATATCGTAGAAGCTCTCGACCAGGTTTTCAAAACTTTCTTTTCGCCCTTGTCGTTCATTTCCTGTATTCTTTTCAAAAGCTTTTCGTTTACGAAAGGCCCCTTTTTAATCGATCTGCTCATTAAAACTCAATCCTCCGATTAGTTCACGCGCTTGATGATAAGCTTGTTCGACGCGTTTTTCTTCTTCCTTGTCTTGTAACCCAGAGCGGACTTGCCCCAAGGAGTGACGGGACCGGGACGTCCGATAGGCGATTTGCCTTCGCCGCCGCCGTGAGGGTGGTCGCAAGGGTTCATGACGCTGCCGCGCACTGTCGGCTTGATGCCCATGTGGCGCTTTTTGCCCGCCTTGCCGATGTTGATAATCTCATGGTCCAGATTGCCGACCTGTCCGATTGTCGCATGGCATTTGAGCAGTATATATCTCATTTCGCCGCTCGGCATACGGATAATGGCGTACTTGCCTTCCTTTGCCATAAGCTGCGCGGATATGCCCGCCGCTCTCGCAATCTGACCGCCCTTGCCGGGATTCTGCTCTATGTTGTGAATAACGGTACCCACGGGGATTGCTTCGAGACTCAAACTGTTGCCCGTCTTGATGTCGGCTTTGTCCGAGCTGATGACGGTGTCGCCGACGGTGAGACCGACGGGAGCCAGAATATATCTCTTTTCGCCGTCGGCATAGTGCAGAAGCGCGATGTTGGAGGTGCGGTTGGGGTCATATTCGATTGAAGCCACTTTTGCGGGTATGTCATACTTGTTGCGCTTGAAATCGATAATTCTGTATTTGTTGCGGTTTCCGCCGCCGATATGTCTGACGGTGATTCTGCCGCTGAAATTTCTTCCGCCCGTTTTCTGCTTGGGTGCAAGCAGGCTTTTTTCCGGTTTGGTCGTCGTGATTTCCTCGAACATGGAAACGGACATGAAACGACGCGCCGGACTCGTGGGTTTGTATCTTCTGATAGCCATAATTCCTTTTCCTCCCGATTAAGCCAGACTCTCGAAGAACTCGATTGCCTTGCTGTCGCTGGTAAGCTTTACGACCGCTTTTTTGGATTTGGAGGTGTAACCCTCGCTTCTCCCCTGTCTTTTGAGCTTGCCTCTGACGTTGACGGTATTGACGCTTTCGACCTTGACGCCGAAAATCTGCTCGACCGCCTGCTTGATTTCTATTTTGTTGGCGTTTCTCGCCACCTTGAAGGTGTAAATCTTTTTGTGGATTCCGTCGTAAGCCTTTTCGCTCATGACGGGCTTCAATATAATGTCGTAGGCGTTCATTATTCCGCGTAAGCCTCCTCGATTTTTCTCATAGCCGACTCGGTCGCAAGCACGTTGGTATTGGCAACAAGCTCATATACGTTGACAAGGTCGGCGGTGCTTATGGTCAGCCTTTCTATGTTTCTGCCCGCAAGCAGAACGGCGTCGTCCTTTTCTCCCACGACAAGCAGAGTTTTTCTGTCGAAGTTGAAATTGGAAAGGATTTTTGCGACGTACTTGGTCTTTGCGGCTTCGAGCGCCACCTTGTCAAGCACCAAAAGCTCGTTGTTGCGCACCTTGTAGCTGATTGCGCTCCTGAACGCGGCGGATTTCATCTTTTTGTTGATTTTTTTGGAAAAATCTCTGGGCTTGGGCGCGAAAGCCACGCCGCCCTTTATCCATTGCACGGCGCGGATACTGCCCTGTCTGGCGCGCCCCGTGCCCTTTTGTCTCCACGGCTTGATGCCGCCGCCTCTGACCTCGCTTCTTGTCAGAGTGCTTTTGGTTCCCTGACGAGCGTTTGCCATCTGCGCAACAACCACCTGATGAATAAGAGCCTCGTTGTAGTCACAAGCAAATACTTCGTCCTTTAAGTTTATCTCGCCAACCTCTTTGGCTTCGGTGTTGAATACTTTAACCTGCATTTGTTTTACTCCTATTCAATCCTTTAAGACTTTTTGACGGCGTCGCGGACATATACGACGCTGCCCTTAGGTCCGGGTATCGCGCCCTTAATCAGGAGCACGCCCTTTTCCTTGTCGACTTTTACCACTTTGAGATTTAAGACAGTCACCTGCTCCACGCCGTACTGACCGGGCAGCTTTCTGCCGGGGAAAACTCTGCTGGGAGTGGAGTTGGCGCCCAGAGAGCCTACCTCTCTGTGCACGGGACCCACGCCGTGCGTTTCCTTCAAGCGGCGGAAATTCCAACGCTTGATGACGCCGGAAAAGCCTCTGCCCTTGGTTGTGCCCGTAACGTCCACAAAGTCGTCCGCCGCGAACACGTCGCAGCCGATGACTTGTCCCACTTCCAGACTGTCCGCGTTTGACAAATCGAATTCTTTCAGAATTTTCAGAGGTTGAACGCCCGCCGCTTTGAGGTGGCCTAGCTCCGGCTTGTTGAGCTTTTTCTCGGCGACTTCTTCAAAACCGAGCTGAACGCTGTTGTAGCCGTCTCTTTCAACCGTTTTTTTCTGCACCACCGTGCAGGGCCCCGCCTTAACGACCGTAACGGGAACCATTGTTCCGTCTTTCAAAAACACTTGGGTCATGCCCAATTTCTTTCCTATGATTGCTTTATTCATTGATAAAGTTCACTCCTTATTATATAGATAGTAAAATTTTCTTACGATTACAGCTTGATTTTGATGTCGATGCCTGCGGGCAGCTCCAACTTGGTAAGACTGTCCACCGTTTTGGCGTTGGGGCTGTAAATGTCTATGAGCCTCTTGTGCGTTCTTGACTCAAACTGCTCTCTCGCGTCCTTGTATTTGTGAGTTGCGCGCAAAACCGTGACGATTTCCTTTTCGGTAGGCAGAGGAATGGGACCGCTCACTTTGGAGCCCATTTTCTTGGCCGTTTCGACGATTTTTTCGGCAGCTAAATCAACAAGGTTGTGGTCGTAAGCTTTCAACTTGATTCTGATTTTCTGACTTGCCATTTGTTTCTCTTTTCTCCTTTTAGATTAACAACTCTACCGTGTGTGTCGCGTTTTTGGGCGCAACAAGAGACTTTGCCCTACTATCCACAGTACGAGCCTTACTATATTAGCACACGTCAAACAAGGTGTCAAACGATTTTCTGCAAGTTTTCCGAATTTTTTGAGTTTAAACCCGCATATTAAGTCAACAATCATGAAAAAAGGAGAAAATATTTATGTGGGACTATTTTGACGGGCTGAGTGCGGGAGAGTTTTGGACGGATTTCGGAGACGTAGCCCTCCGCGCCTTTCTGTCCATCGTCGTTCTGTTTATCTTGACCAAGCTCATGGGCAACAAACAGATAAGCCAACTCAACTTTTTCGATTATATTATAGGAATATCCATCGGCTCCATTGCCGCCGAAATGGCTACGACGACGGACAGACCGCACCACTTTTTCGTGCTTGCAATGGTGATTTACACGATTATTACCGTGCTGATAACCTATATAGCGCGCAAGAGCATTGCAATGCGGAGATTTTTCAACGGCACTCCCGTACCTCTCGTCGAAAACGGCAAAATCATAGAAAAAAATCTTGTCAAAGCGGGCTTTGACGTAAACGACCTTTTGACCGAGCTGCGATACGCGGAATATTTCAACATCGAGGACGTGCAGTATGCCCTCGAAGAAACGGACGGTCGCGTCAGCATAATCCCCCGTCCCTCCGCGCGTCCCGCCACCTGCGAAGACCTTAAAATAACGGACGCCAAGCCCACTCTGCCCCAATCCGACGTGATTATCGACGGGAAGATAATGACAAACAATCTCAAATCGGTGAGAAAAAGCAGGGAGTGGCTGCTCGAAGAACTGAAAAAGCGCAACAAAAACCACAAGGACATTTTGCTCGCCACGTCGGATTACGACGGGAATCTCACAATCATGGACAAAGAGGTGGCGGCAAAAAAATACGACCGCTACAACTGAAAGTAAAAACGTTCGGCGCGGAGAAGGGTTTCTCCGCGTTTTTCATTGACTTTTTACCGCATTTGTTTCAAAATAATTTCAGAAGGCTCAGGGCTGTTCGCAAAGGAGAAAATTCATGCCGGAAATCGTCGCGCAAAGGATGTTCCAACCAATCTACATATTGCTTGACTCCGTATTTCTCGTCGCGCTGTGCGCGATGCTCTTTTTCAGACGCAGATACCTGACGCTGCTGTTCGGACTTTTCGGCGGTATTTTGTACTTCGTCGTCGATTACGGAATTTTTCATCTGTAGCTCGGGACGCGTTCAATCGAGGGCGGCAGTCTTTTTTGGGTGCTGCTGTGGATGTCTTTAAGCTACGGAATAACAAATTTCGTGCTTATATGGACATGGATTTCCAAGGACGAAAACGCCCGCGAGTGGACGCTGTTCATTTTGCTGTGGTGGTTTGTCTGCCCGCTGTTGACAGACGCCTTGGGAAACGGAGACGTCATAAAAATTCAGAGAACTACGGGCGCGTATCACGGGTGGATGGCTGCAATACTTTTCCTGTCCTATGCGGCGTTAATCCTGTTCAATATTTTCCGAAAAGACAAAAGCCTCCGTTTTCCTCTCCTCCGCCTGTTTCTGATTGGAGTTTTCGTCCAATTCGGTTGGGAGTTTTCTCTGCTGATCGGCGGCATACGCAGCGCGGGAATAGAGTCTGCGGCAGACAAGCTGACGGTATTGCTTGTCAATTCGTTGTTGGAGACCAATCTCGGCATGCCGCTGATTTATATTATATTCCTGCTGATAACATCTGTTTTTACGGAAGACCTTAAACGGCGCGGCGGCAAAGTCACTTTATCCGAGCGTCTTAAAGAAAACCTTGCGGAAGGCAGTCTTAAAGCCGAAAAAGCATAAAGCCTGAAACAATCAAACGGGAGCCGACGGCTCCCGTTTTTTCATTAATCAATTCAGTTTTGGGGCGGCTCGACAAGCGGCAGTTCAAAGTAAAAATCGCTGCCCTTGCCGACGGCGCTGTTCACGCCGAACACCGCGTCGTGGCTTTTGAGAATGCTCCGCACTATCGACAGTCCGAGTCCCGTGCTGTCGCCGCGCTTGTATTTTTGGGACGCTCTCGAAAATCTGTCCCAGATATATTTTTGCTCCTGCTTGCTTATGCCGTTGCCGTGGTCGAACACGTCGAAGCGCGCGCTGCCGCCCGCCTCCTTGACGACAATGATAATCTCCTTATCCTTGCCGCAATATTTGACGGCGTTGCTGATAAAATTGAAAAGCACCTGCTCTATTTTGTGTCTGTCGGCGTTTACCCACAGCCCCTTTTTGACGTCGCGGCGGAAATTGTAGCCGCTGTTGTCAAAGTCGAACTTTTTGACGACGCTTTCCACCAGCTCGGAAAAATCGAAGTCCGTCTTGTTGAGCTTGGAGGTGCTGTTTTGCTGCGACACGACGAGAATTTCGTTCACCAGCTCGGTCAGACGCTTGGCTTCGTCGATAATCACGTCAAGCTGCTCCTCGCGCTTGGCTTTGTTGTCCCCCGTTATGTCCTTTATCAGCTCGGCATAAGATTTTATTATCGTCAGCGGAGTTTTCAGGTCGTGGGAAATGTTTGCAAGCAAATCCTGACGCAGCGTTTCCACGCGCTGCATTTCCTCCGTTGCGAAATTGAGCGTGTCGCTCAGCTCGTCAAGCTCGGTGTATCCGCTTCCCTCGAAACGCACGGTATAGTCGCCGGAGGCGAGATGCTGCGCGCTCTGACTCATCAGGACTATCGGCTTTGAGAGCTGCCTCGACAAAAACGCGCTCAGCACAAACGCCAGCGCCAACGCGATGATTGTGGTAAGCAAAAGCTGCGAGGCAAGTATGACCGTCGTAGCGTTTATCGAACCAAGCGAAGCCTGCGCGTAAAGCATATACTCCGCGCCGTCGAAATCGAAAACCGCGCCGTACGTCACGAAGGTGTCCTCCTCGTTTTCCGCATTCGCGGCGATTTCGCACACCTCGTTGTCCTCGTCGCCTTTAAGACGGGACAAAAGCTCCTTGCGTTGACTTTCGGTAAGCAGATTCTGCTTGACTCCGCTGCCGGAATAATTGGGATAAGTAAACAGCAACGTACCGCTTCCGTTGTACAGGCTTACGTACATTCCGTTGAGCCTTGCATATTCGTCTATGTCGGTCTCGTAAGCCGAACCGAGTCTCTGATAACCCGCAACGATTTCGCGGCAGATTTTGCGCACGTCGTTGCGCTTCATCGTTCCGTAATAGCCTTTGAGAAAAACGAACTCGAAAAACCACATGACTGCGATTATGCAGACACAGAACAAAATGAAGTAAAACCAGATATTGAACCTTAAACCGTTGCTGTCTACTAATTTTTTACGTCTTTTCTCAGTATTCGATGTTCTCGTCATACTCGAACTTGTAGCCCAACCCTCTCAGGGTGACTATGCAGTCTCTGTAAGGTCCGAGATTGCTTCTCAACATCTTTATATGTGTGTCCACCGTGCGGTCGTCGCCGTAAAAATCAAAGCCCCAGACATTGGACAGCAGCTTTTCGCGGCTGATTGCAAGACCTTCGTTTTTGACGAGGAAGAACAGCACTTCGTATTCTTTGGGCGTAAGGTCGGCCTTTTTACCGTCCACTATGACGTTTCTGCCGTCAAAGTCAACGATAAGGCCTCCGAACTTTTTTACGTTGCGTTTGTTGACCGGATGCTCCGGCGCCGTCCTCCCGAGTATAGCCTTGATTCTTGCGACCACCTCTTTGGGCGAGAAGGGCTTGGTCACGTAGTCGTCTATTCCCGCTTCGAAGCCGAACAGCTTGTCGTACTCTTCTCCGCGCGCCGACAGCACCATAACGGGAATATTCTTGGTCTTGCGGATTTCCCTGACTGCGGAAAGACCGTCCATTTTGGGCATCATGATATCCATGACGATAAAATCGTAGTCCTCGCGCTTGCACATATCGACGGCTTCGTAACCGTCGTCCGCCGTGATAACTTCAAAACCGTTGAATTCGAGATACTCTTTGAGAACCTCTCTGATGTTTTGTTCGTCATCGACTATTAAAATTCTCTTCATTTGCCACCTGCCTTTGAAAATTTTATTCCTTTTATATATTTCAAACCGCCTTGCGGCGTATCTGACGCATTAACCCTCTTTTATTTTTTTGCCTTTGAAAATAATCAGCTTGCAGTACAGATAGTCAAGCACAAAATTTATTACCATTTTCAGCAGCTTTGCCAATATCGGCTGCCATCCTCTCTTTATCAGCGCGACTATCATGACTCCCCCTAGCGGAGTGGTGACTGCGTAATAAAGCAGATAAAGCAGCAGCCCTCCCTTGACGCTCCTGAAACTGAAAGTATAACGCTTGTTGAGCAAAAAACTGAAAGTACAGGTCAAAACCACCGAAAGCATCTCGGAAAAAAACAGCCAGAGGTCGAAAGCAATCCCCGCGTCCTGCACGAAGGGGTTGAGCTTTGACAGCAGCGTAAACGTCCCGATGCCGATAAGCCCCGTACCCGCGCTGACCAGAAAAAACAGCAGAACCTCCTTGACGGATTTTTTCTTTTTTGCCGCCGCAGGCGCCGATGCGCACGCGGCGGTCGTCTCGTCGGTCTTTTCTTGTTTGTTTTCCACTTCCATTTGTTTAAGCAAAGCGCCGAATACTGTTCTTTATCTCGTCAGCCAAAGCCAGCCGAGAAAGAAAACCAGTGCGAAAGCGCCGATTACCAAAAGCAGCGCCGGCAGATATTTGAGATAGGCTGCGCCGATTATCGCGCGCCTTTCCTTTTTTGTAAGCTTTATTTCGTCGGAATTCCTGCGTTTTCGGTGCTTGGGGCGTCTTGTAATATCCATATTGGCAAAAGCCGTCCCGTCGTCCTCCCACACTCTGTCCGCCCCGAAAGCATCGGGGTCGGCGGTGTCGGGAACTTCCTCCTCGACAATTTCCGTCCCGTAAATAACAGTCTCCGTTCCGTCGTCGTTTTGAATAACCTCTTTTACGACTTCCTTCTCAACCGAGCGAAACCGTTTTTTTTCGTTTTTTTCGTTGTCCATTTCAGATTTTTATTTCCCGACCGAAGGCGTCGCTTAACGCGAAATCGAGGATTTGTCCGCGTTCCAGTTCAAGAAAAAGCTCTCTGCCCGCAGCATCCAACACGTCTTCGACGCTCAGAGTGCGGCATTGCTCCGCGCCCGCTCCTTGACACATAAGCATATATTCCGCCGCGTCGTAAATCGCGGCGTAAGGCGCAAGCCCGATCAGCTCGCCGCGTTCCGCCTCCGCGCCGAAGGGTTTAAGCTCGACCTTCACAAGCTCTGCGACCGTATGAACGCGCGTACAGGTAAAATCCGTAAGATTCATCGATACCTGAGCGCGGTTTTCCCTTTCGAGAAACAGCCCCAACGCCTTGACGCATTTAAGCCCTCCGCCCGAAAAGCGCACTCTCTCGGCAACTCTCACGGCGACGTTCAAGGGCGTGCCCTCTTTGAGAAACATATTGAAAGCCACGAGAATTTTCCTCACGCCGACGGCAACGGCTCCCGCGGTGGGATGAGGCTTTTCTCCTATGTCAAACCGCCAAAGAGGCTCGGACGTTTTTTTTGCCAACCCCTCGAAGCCGCCCCGCCTCACGTCCGCAAGATTGCGGCGAAAAGGTGCGGAAGCGCTTTTTTCGTAAAAATATACGGGCAGTCCCAGCTTGTCGAACAGGTCTTGCCCCACTTGCCGAACCAGCTCGTCAGCCACGCTTTCGGGAGTTTCTTCAAGCGGCACGACGGGCAACACGTCCAGCGCGCCTATTCTCGGATGAACTCCTCTGTGCGCGTTTAGGTCTATCTCCTCCGCCGCCACCCGCGCGCTGTCGATTAAAGCCGAGCGTATTTCCTGCGGAGCGCCCGCCGCGGTAACGACGCATCTGTTGTGGTCGGCGTCGGCAGTGCAGTTTAATAATGCCACATTTTTTCTGTTTCTAAAACAATCGGCAATTAGTTTCGCCTTGACGGGGTCGCCCGTCGAAAAATTCGGCACGACTTCGACTAAATACATGAACTTTTGACCTTGTATTTGTATAATAGCATGTTTTTCACAATTCTGCAAGGATAATCAAGCATATTTTCACATAAAATAATAAGATTTTTAAATATTCGGGCAAAAAATCAATACATAAAAACGCCCGCGTTTTTCAACGCGGGCGGCAGTCAAGCTTATTTTATGGTTTTATCCTCTCCGTTGATAAAGGTATTGAACAGATTGGAAATATTGGCGCCGTAGCTTTTTTCAAAGCAGGCAAGCATATCGTCTTTTGTAGCAAGTTTGAGCTTACAGGTATCGAAATATTTTCTGAGCGCCGCCTCGAACTTTCTGTCTCCCATCACCTCGTTCACCTGCCCGAACATAATCATGCCTTTCAAGTACGTCATGTAAGTATACTGCTGTTGACTTTCAAACTCGTTGAGCGCGCGGTTCATCGACGTGTCCGTGTCGTTGTTGTAGTTGCCGACGATTTTGATAAACGTATTGAACTGCTTGGTCGTATCGGCAAGCATCTGCGCCGCGTCCACCTGATAGTCGGGATGCGCGCGGTAAAACATAAGCGTCGAATACTCCGCAAGCCCTTCGTCGAGATACGCCTCCCGCACTTGGTCGTTGCCCACAAGACCGTACCACCACTGATGGGCGATTTCGTGTATAATCGCCGTCTCGTAAGAGCGCTTTTCCATACCCGACGTTATCATGACAAGACAAGGGTACTCCATGCCGCCGTAGCAGAAATCCGTTTCCGCAACGTCCAGCTTGGAATAGGGATATTTCCCGAAGGTCGAGTTGAAATACTCCAAAGCCTTGGCGGCAGTCGAGACGCTTTGCTCATACTCCGCATCGGAAAAATAAAAGTAATTGACAGTAGTCGAACCGACCGTCGCACTCGCTTTTTTGAATTTGGGCGACATGACAAAGGCAAAGTCGCGCACGCTTTGAGCCGTGTAAACAGTCCTTACGTTGTCGTTTTCCTTATTCTCGGTCGAGGACGGAACGCCGCTCGACGCAATCATAAAATCCTTGTGCGCGGTCAGCGCCACGCTGTAATTGGCCATTTCGCTCACAAACGGGTCGCCATTGGAATAATAAGGGTCGGTCAGCCACGCGCCGTCTTTGAATACGCAAAGCTGAGGATACCAGTTGCCGATATTTATCGTGTTGTTGCCGTATCCAAGCCTGTGCCAGATATTTGCAAGGCTGACCTCGAAAACAATTTCAACCCTTGCGTTTTGCTGCGGAAAAACCTCCGCGTCAAGCGGCACCGTGAGAATATCGCAGTCTGTGCCCTCGACCACGTAAGCGACCGCCTTTTCGCCGCTTTTGGCGCTGTCGATTTTTATATCGCCGTAGCTGAATCCGTTTTTATAAGCCTTCGAGCGCGTCAGCTCGTCCACTACGGGCAGAGACGCGTCCTTTCTGTATGCGTTGGGGTACAAATGAAACTTCAACTCGGTAAAGCTGTTGTCCGTAGTGTTGTAAAAATCGAAAACCATGACCGCCGACAGAATTTTGGAGCTGTCGTCAAAACCCGCTTCTATCGTGTAGGAACTCAGCTTTTTGGCGTTTTTCTCTATGTAGTCGCCCCCGCCGCACGCCGCAAGACAAACGCATAGCATAAGCGCGACAATCAAACCCATGAAAATTAACGCTTTTTTGTTTTTCCGCATAATATGATTCTCCGTTTGTTTAACTATATGCCCCGATATATTTTTATATGAACGATTTTTGTATTGTCAAACGGGGACTTTTGCTCTATAATGATTTAAACGGAGATTGAAATATGAGGATTTTTTACGCATTTCCGCTGCCGGAAGAAGTTGCGGATTGGCTTTACAAAACTTCGCTCGCCCTGCGGGAAAAGCTTGCGGGAGGCAAGGTCACCCCGAAAGAAAATCTGCACATAACGGCGGCTTTCGTGGGCAACGTGAATGAAATAAAAACAGATATTTTGAGCCAAATACTTCGGGAGGTTGCGGCAAACAACACGGCTTCGACGCTTTCGACCTGCCCGCCCACACGGCTGCGCGGCGCGGACTTGATTTGCAGCAAAATCAAGGCGGACGACGCGCTCTTCAAAATCAATTCGGACTTGACGCGGCTGCTCGCGCAAAAGGGCTTCAATGTCGAAAAGCGCTTTACTCCGCACGTGACGCTCATCCGCCGCCCCGGCTTCAAGCCGTCCTTTGCCGAGTTGAAAAAACAAACGGACTTTCAATCCGTTTCCTTCACGGCGGACAAAATCTCGCTCTTGGAAAGCAAAACGGACGGCGCGTTTCCGCGTTACATAACCTTAAAAACCGAAAAACTCGTATCCCCTTCCTCCAAATAAAAAACCGCCCTTTTCAACGGACGGTTTTTTTGAGATAAAAGTAAAGCAAAAGTCCCTTATTGTCAAACATAGGCTCGCGGCAAATCAAAACGCGGAAAGCACTGCCAGTGCGACGAGATATCCCGCCAAAAACGTCAGTGCGGTAATGCCCAAAGAAATCAGTATTTTAAGAAAAACATTTTTAACGGATTTAATCAACATTACGTTCGTCATCCCGAAAATTGCTCCCATACCCCCGCCTATGGCGCCGCCGACAACGGGAACAATGCTGCAAGAGCGACAGAATTGCCCCATATCAGTATAAGCAAAAACGGCAAAACGGACAGAACGACCTCGTACCACTTCAAAGCCGGAGTAAGTACAATTTCCTCGTTTCCCGCTTGAAGCCTGTTTCCGGTTAAAAAATTGCCTTCGAGAAAAAACGTTTTGTCTCCCTCTCCCGCAAACGTCTTTTTGCCGACCTTTTGTAGCTTTTTGCCGTTGACGCTTAACTTTTTCTTCCCCGTCCAGAAATTTTCCTCGAAAACGATTTCTCCGTGCACGGGGTGATTGACAGTAACCTTCATAAAACTCTCCTTATTTTTTAATTATACCCTGACCGAACCAAAAAGTCAACACATAAAATTGCATAATTTCAAAAAAATTAAAATTCCCGACAAAAATCATAATTTATGTTATTTATACAATATTAAAATAATCCCCAAAGCAGACACAAGGTTCGCATATATCGCACTTTCAAATGCGAGAAAGAAGTAGTTTCCCGAGACTTAAAATGACGAATCCCAAAACATGAAAAAAGGGCGCAACTTTGCGCCCTTTCCTTTGTTTTTGACGGAACGAAACATTGTCAGATTGAACTAATTTATAATAATCAGTTGCAACTTTATTATAAATAATTATTTTTTATTTTTCAGTTCCGCAAGTAAACTATCCCAATCAACTCTCTCTTTTAATTCTTCTAAATTATGTGCAATTAAAATATAATGGTCTAACAATAATTGAAGTAATTCTTCGTGGATATTAAAACTTGACTCAAATAAATCTTCTAAATCATCAAGATTTTCAACTTCAAACATTTTATGTGTAACCATTCTGCGATTATCATTTATTGTTTTTAGGTGTCCGATAATTTGTGGTCTATCTTCATAATCTACTGAATAATTTTTATACATATCTATTACTTGTCCAAATGTCTTTCTATCATAATCTAATTTTAAGTCTACTTTTGTTGGCCAAATTTCAGCTTTTACATAAGTTATGCTTATTTTGTTGATTTCCTTTAAAAATTGTTCTATAACCTGTTGCCAGAGTAGAAGTCCACCAATTTTACGAGAAATTGAAGACGTAGAGTTTATCCTTCTGCAAGAACTAATTAATTCAATTTTTCTTGCTTTAAATTTATCTATCCACCAATCTCTATTATTCATTTGTTCAAATATTTTTTTATCATATTTATCAAAATAATTGCTCATAACAACTCCTTATTTTTTAATTATAACATAAAAGTTATAATTTGTAGATTATAGAAAAATTGCCGTTTGACTTTGAGTTCAAACGACAATTATTTGGCTTTAGAGGATAAAAATGCTACCCTGCCATTTGCCCCACAAACTATGTTTATATTATAGCAAAGTTTGTAAATGCCGTCAATGATTTGATTGTCTGAGCGCATAAAGAAAGCGAGCCGACTTTTTCGACCCGCTTTCAACTACTCTACCGCCTCGGTTACGCTCAATCCTCCTTTTAAGTAAATAACGATAGACTTGTCTTTCATCACCCTTATGAGCCCCACAAGACGCCTGATCATAATGTCGTCGTATTGACTGAAACAGAGTTCCGTATTTGTCAGCGTTTCCCTGATTTCATCTATTTCGGCTTTAAGGCTTGGATTGGCAGCAATTTTTTCTCTCTTTACTTCGAGCTGCTCTTGTAATATTGCAATCTTGTCGTTCAGTTGTCGGATCACCTCAATGTACTTACTTTTATCTCCTTCCGTGCTGTTCAGGTGCTGCACATTGTCATCGACCTGCTGCCTCAGATATCTTATCTGATTTTCCATTGTGTCGGATTCCAAAACATCGTCCTCTCCCGTCATGACGCATGAGAGATTAGAGATAATCATTTCCAAGACATCCTCTTTGTTTTCAAGCAGTCGCGTCAATCCTCGGCAAATTGCGGTGTGCAATTTGATTTCGTCCAAAGCCGGGGACTGTGTACAGAATTTCTTTCCGTGCTCTACCCTGCTCAAACATCGCCAGACTTTTCTGCTTACGCCATTTTTCACCCAAGTCACTCTCTTATACGGACTGCCGCATTCGCCACAGACAAGCAGTTCTGAAAGTGCAAATTTTCCGCTGTACTTTCCGAGAGAGGTAATGCCTTTATCCGATGTCTGACGCTTACCTCTGCGGCGAGACATTTCGCGTTGCACTTTTTTGAACATTTCCGAACTGACGATGGGAACGTGATTGTTGGCAATAAAGTATTTAGCCATCTCGCCGCGATTCTTTTTCACCTTTTTCGTTATACAGTTTTCGGTAAAGGTTTTTTGCAAAAGCATATCGCCGCAATAACGCTCATTCGTTAATATATTGGAGATGACGTTAAATCCCCATTGAGACTTTCCTTTCTTTGTCGGTATATTGTTCTGCTCCAAATACTCCTTGATCTGTTTGACGCTGTAACCGCTCAAATACAAGTTATAAATTTTTAAGACGATTTCGGCTTCTTCGGGAACGATTTCAGGCTCTCCGTCTTCACCTTTCCTATAACCTAATATATTATATCGAAAGGCGAACGTCCCGGCTCGCATACGTTGTTGCAATCCCCACCGCACATTCGCGCTGATATTTTCGCTTTCCGCCTGTGCCATGACGCTGTACAAACCGACAAACATTTCGCTGTCGGCAGTTAGGGAATTCAGGTTTTGTTCCTCGAAAAACACACCGATTCCGAGAGCTTTCAATTTACGGACATAGCGCAGACTATCTACGGTGTTGCGCGCAAAACGCGAAAACGATTTTGTCAGGATAAGGTCAATTTTTCCTTTCTCGCAATCGCGTATCATTTTTATGAACTGTTCACGCTTTTTGGCAAGTGTTCCCGTAATGCCTTCATCTGCGTATATCTTCACAAACCGCCATTTCGGATTTTTCATGATGGCTTCCGTGTAATGGGCAACCTGCGCGTTGTAACTTTCGATTTGATCTTCACTGTCCGTCGAAACGCGGCAGTAAGCCGCAACACGCAAAACACCGTTCTCGGCGTTCCTTTTCTGTAAAAGCGGATTGGCGTCTATTTTTGTAACTATTCTTTTCGATTGCGTTTGCTCATACATAATTTAGCCTCTGCGGCATCTACTTCCGCATCATTCATAAACCGCACGGTTATTCCGCCGGATTTGTCTATAAGAATTGCGTCAACCACTTCGCTTATAAATTCAAACGTCATAAGCTCATCCTTACACGCACTTTCAAACGCTTTTACAACGCGCTCCGTATAAATCGGGAATCTGTTCTCCTTACAATTTTTGAATTTTATAGCGGTACATTCAAAAATCACGCTTTTTGTCGCCGCGAAACTTGGCTGCGGCGCATCCATCATTCTTCCGATCTCATTTGTGTATCGTATGATCTCAGGCGTTCTTTCAAAAGCGGCGGACTCCTGCTTATCAAGCAGCAATCCCCTATTTTGATACACACAGTTTAATATTTGTTCTATCTGCTTGAACATTCTATTATCCGTAACCCCTTTCTCGCTGATACAGCCGCCAAGACAATCCCAATGCCCATACACATGATCTTGCCGCAGCCGACGATAATGTTCACCGCATTGTCCGCAGATAACGTGCTGTTTCAAAAACTCGGTCAGCGGAGAACACGGTTCGACTGAAAATCCCTTTTGCTTTCCTATATTTTGAGCGCGGGAAAATAAATTATCATCCACTATGGAAGGATACCCGTTTGAACCTATGTACCGCTCATCGACGAGGATGCGTTTAATTCGGTTTTTGCTCCATACTGTTTCCCCCTCGAAAATCGGCACTTCCTCCGAAGTCAACATATCGGCAATTGTTTTCAATCCCTTTCCTATTATATAATTATGGAATATCCGTTGAACGATCTTCCTTTCCGTTTCATCAGGCTCTACTTTGCCGTTATTTACTTTGTATCCATACGGTATCATTCTCAGTTTCATATTGTCACCGTCTTTTTATCGAAAACTCCAATTCACACTTTAACCGAAACGTCAACGTGCCGTCCTGTTCAACGTAAACGGTTTCGATTATGGAATCGAACAGGCGTTCATCCATCGAAACAAGATAGCCAGATGAAGAGATTACTTTTCTGAGTTCCCTCATACGCTCAATGCACTTTTCGTCATCATCTTCGCTTATCAACTTACTTCGGCGTGTGCGCAGCTCATATATCTTTTGATTGAGCACGTCTGTTTGCTGCACAAAAAGCGTATGGTCTATAACGCCCTGCATAAACAGTTCTCCGTAAGTGGCATTCTTTTGAGAAAGCGACATCAATTCTTCGTCGATTTCCAGAATTGCATTGTTTCCGCTGTTTATCTTGGTTTTCAACGTCTGCAATTGGGTGATCGTTTCCACAATCAAAGTTCTTTCGTTCTGCTTTATGATATTAAACAGCCTGACAAACGCTTCACGAATTTCGTTATCGGACAGTTGCGGTGCGTGGCAATCTTTGATGTCCTTTCCCTTGCGTGAACACGTCCAACGTAATTCCCCTGCTTTATATCTGCGTTTATACTTCCACCCGCATTGTCGGCAACATATTTTCCCGGATAAAAATTCCCTATGTTTGTTCGGCGGCTTATGGTAATTCGAGCGTGATTTCATCAAAGCACGCACAGACTCAAACTCCTCTTTGGATATTATTGCTTCATGGGTATTCTCACAATAATATTTGGGAAGTTCGCCCTTGTTTCTTTGCTGTCGTAACGGTAAAATGTTCGGCACAAAACTTTTCTGCCATAAGCTGTCGCCGATATATCGTTCGTTCCGAAGAATATAATTGATCCCGTTTTCCGACCAGTTCAACCCCGGCGCGCGTTCAGACTGCAAGTATTTTAGGATGACCGTAATGCCCCTGCCCGACAAATATAAACGATAAATATCGCGCACGATTTCCGCTTCATTCGGTTCGATCACAAGCACGTTATCGACAAGCCTGTATCCGAACGGCGCGCTGGATGTTACATATGTCCCGTCAGCCATTTTCATTCGGACGGAAGTCTGCATACGCTTTGATGCGCTCATTGCCTCGCCCTGCGCAAACGCGCTTTTGATGTACAGGATCATTTCCGAGTTCATGCGCGCCGTGTCGATATTATCGTTTTCAAAATAAACTGAAACGCCGCATGATTTCAGTTCGCGCACGGCTTCTATACATTCAAGTGCGTTTCTGGCGAACCTTGTTACACTCTTCACGAGAATTCGGTCGAGTTTCTTATTTCTCGCGTCCCGCATCATACGCTTGAATTCATCACGCTTGTCTATGGACGTTCCCGTGATACCCTCGTCGGCATAAATTTCAACAAGGCGCATGGAGTCATTTTCTCTGATGTAATCGTTGTAATGCTGCACTTGCGCAAAGAACGAGTTTAGTTGGTCATCCGAATCCGTGCTCACGCGACAGTATGCTCCGACGCGTAAAAGTTCCTCCTTGTCCCCCGTTTTCGGTTTTATGATTTTTACTTCTTTGCCTTGTACAGTCATCTGTCATTCTCCTTTATACAAGCGGAATCTCTGCACATCCCAGAGTTTCTGCATTTTTCCTGTTCAGTCTTTGGCAAATCATTTTACTGAGTTTTCCGTCCTCATAAAGTTTGCGTATCAAAGACAAAGCCAACATATACTTTAATTCGTTTTGCATCTGTTCTTCCGCGCTTATCATTCTTCCTCCGCACATTACGGAAAAGACGAAGCGCGGCGGCATAAGACCGAATCGCTTCATCTTCCCGATGAGCCTTCTTTCTTATGCCGTTTGGCATAGTATTCTCTATAAAAGCAGGAGCGCAAGGGCCGTAGTCCTTGCGCTCCGCGCTGTTATTCTTTTATCTCTTTGCTGTCCTTCGGACAATAGTATGTTTTCATTGCTCTGTACCCTTCCCGAATGAGATCGACTTTGCTGATTCCGTGTTTCTTGAGGAAAGCGCAAATCTCATCGCATTCCTCGCGCGGCAGGCGCGTATTGAATTGCATTGTCGCCTGCTCCCTTGCGTCCTTATTGCGTACTTCATAGTTTCTCCGCGCTTTCCGCTGCGGCGTATCTGCTTTCTTCGACATATTATCCCTCCGACGTGATCGCACAGACGAGGATGCCTATAAGATCGGCGATAATATTTCCGATAAACAGCACAGCCACAAAACCCCACTTCAAAACCGTTCCCATACCGCGTAAAACCTTGCTCATCGTTATACCTCCTCACACATACACAAGTTCGGACAGGATCTCTTCCTCTATCCTCTGCCGCAATTCGTTTTGTCTGCGCACATCGGTGAGATAATCCCCCGTCCTCTTGAACTCATCCGACTTGGACAGCTTTTCATACATCGTATCAAACAATTCGTCCGCCTGTCGGTCGATGTCGTGCAGATATTCGGGCAAATTTTGACCGAGCGCCCAAGCCCTTGCCGGCTCGTGTTCTTCGAGATACATCTTTGCAAGCGTTCCGTACTTCCCGTAAACCTGCTTCGTTGCCATAACCTGTACCCTCCTTGCGTCTTATTCGTCTATATTATATCGTGCTATCACGATATTGTCAAGGGGATTTCCGCAATTTTCGGAAAGTTCTGCGAAAATTTATGTCACAAGCGCGGCAATTCCTCTTACAAGGTATGGCGCAGCTACGAGGATACAGAAAATGACGATAAGTCCGATAACGTAATTCACGATCATCTTCTTTGCCTTTTCCTTGTCCTCATTTTTATGAGCTATCGCAAACATCACGCCCATAACGATACTCCACACGCCAGCCGTGGCAAGAAACACCCATATCATATAAGGGCTGTACTGCGCGAACAGATATTCGACGTAGTTTGTTACCTTTTCGGTCTGATTGCCCAAATCCTGAACATAGGTATTTCCGCAGATCGTACAAGTATAGGTGCGCTTTGTGCTTCCGTCCTCCCGTTCTTCGTCCGTGATCATATAGTTATGCCCGGTTTTGGGAATGACGCTCGAATACTCTTCGCCGCATTTTTCACATCTGTGGTGCCGTTCGCCGTCCTGTGTGCACGTTGCGTTTTTTACGATTTCACTGACATAAACGTGTCCCGACGGCAAATCCCCTTCTTCCATATATTCAAATCCGCACGCGGAACAAGTATAGACCGTCTTGCCGCTCTCCGTACAAGTGGGCGGTTCTTCCGTTTTGACATAGTTATGTCCGCTCGCCTGCGTGTAATCATCCCGCTTCGTCGCGCCGCACGCACTGCACTTATATATCGTATAGCCTTGTTCGGTACACGTCGGGCGGATGACCTCGCTCACCTCGTACTTATGCCCCGTCCCGGCGACGAAATCTTCCCGTTTCGTCGCGCCGCAACTACTGCATACATAGATCGTATAACCTTGTTCCGTACACGACGGTGATACGGTCTTACTTACGACGTAATGGTGGTCGATTGTGAAGTTATACGTTGCGATCTTACCCACGCCGTTGGACAATACAATCGTATGGTCGCCCTCGTCGCGGATCCATGTCCCCTTGTGATATGCTTCTCCGTCCAGCGTTGCTGTCCAATAATCGCTGTCCCATGTAAAGTAAACGCTGTTATCGACGTCCGATTGCACAAATCTTCCCGCGAGTTCGGCGGCATTGAACAGCACCCACAATTCCGCAGATTTATTATTTTGCTCGTCCACGGCGTAAAAATAATATCGTCCGTCCTGCTGTTTATCCGAAATCGTGCGACTGTCGCCGCTCGTCTGCCATTCGCCGTATTCATAGCGATAGTACAGCGTTGCCTTTCCTCCGGCATCTCTCGCCGTAACGGTGAAACTCTGTTCGGCAATCGAGCCGAATTCCGCACCTTCGCAAATAAGTTCGGGAGCAGTATTATCAAGCGTGATCGTATAGTCAGCGGAACGGTTGCCCGCCACGTCCGTGCAGTAAAAAGAATACGTCCCGTTCGCCGTGAATTGACTGCTGTTTGATATAACGGCATATCCCACCGCACCCGGCTTTTTCACATACACTTTTGATATACCGGACAAACCGTCTGTGGCTGTAAATTTCACATATTGACTCGTCACCGTGCTGCCGCTCGCCACAGCCTTTGTTCCGCCGTATAATGTTCCCGCGGGCTTGCCTGTATCAAGACAAATCTTACTCTCGTCCGAATATAATCCGCTCTTGTCCTGTGCGCGGAAATAATACCAGCCGTTGGTCGAAGTTGACGAGATCGTTGTTCCCGACGTATATGTTTTCCATGTGCTCGAACCCGGCGTCTTGTATTGCAATGTCTTGATACCGCTTCCGCTGTCCGAAGCAGTATAGGAAAACGACTGATTTGTATATGACCCAGATGATACCGCACCGATACTCGTCTTTAATGTCCCGACGGGTTTTGTCGAATCGAAGTACACATAATAGGTCTTTGACTTGTTCTGCGCCTTATCATAGGCGTAGAAAGAATACAGTCCATTGGCGCTTCCCGACGAAATCGTTTTGGATGATGACCCCACCGACGAATAATAGCTGCTGTTCGGCGCTTTCATATACAGGCTTTCCACGCCGCTGACGGAGTCGCTTGCACGAACGGTAAAACTTGACGTAGCATACTTCCCCGTCGTACTCGTCGAAGCTCCGCTGATCGTCGGCGCATTTCTGTCCACATAGAATGTGAAAGTAATTTTACTGCTTGCATCGCCGACAACACCTGAATAGTCTGAACCCGTCGTCACTTTCAGTGTGTACTTCCCGTCCGACAAAGAAGGGAGCGTATATGTAACCGTCTTGGTAGAAGTACGACTTGAATTTCTTGTTTTATCCGCCTTTGAATAAGACGTCGGACCCGAAAGCTCAAAGTCCTTTACATACTTCGTGTAATAAAAACGTCCCAGTTTTGTACGCTTGTTCAAAACGACATCGACGCGGTTTGGCGCATAATTCAGCGCCGCCCCGTCCGTTATCGTCCCGGAACCGCTTGCACCGTTGACATACAGATAAATCCCTTCCGCTCCCGTCGCCGTAACATCCAGCTTATACCTTACGCTGCTGCTGTAAGCATACGCTGTCGTATTTCCCCCGAAAAAGGAAATGCCGCAAAGCAGGCAGCAAAGGCATACCGCCGCAAGCAGCAGGAGCAACACTTTGTTTCTTCTTGCCGTCATTTTTCCTCCGTATTCGTTTTATCTTCAAACAATTCCCGCGCGTATTCCCCCGCCTTGATACGGACACACGCCCGTAGCTCCGAACTTCCCACAAAAAACGCCTGCCCCGTTACAGCCGAGATGATCATGCACTGTTCCTCCTCGTTGAAACTGTCGCCCGCTTTATAAACGTCCAACACATCTTTCATATCCGGCGCGGCGAGCTTGAAGATGAACAGATATTGACTGTTCTTGATGATCGCACTCGTCTTGCTTCGCAATTCCTCGTTGGCGTTCCAGTCAGCGATATTCTGCGTCGCAGGGATAAAGCTGCCGTTGTACTTTCGGATCCGCTTACTCATCTGGTAGAAGAAGTCCAAAGCGATCGGGAACTTCGCGTCGATGAATAAATGTGCCTCGTCGCAGACGATCATCGTGTGCAGATTTTTTCCGTATCTGTTCAGCTCCCTTGCGTTGATGACTTCCTGCTCGATAAACCTGAACACCAAGAGCATCTGCGCGTTCGCAACGACATTGTTCTTATTTGCAAACAGGCTCTGAAAGTTAAAGTCTATGATGCTCGCGTCCGTTTTCAACGTGGACGGCGCGTTCCAAATATCCGAATATCGCCCGCTCACAAATTTAGTGAGATACAGTTCCGCCGTGCGCATATCGCGCAAAGTAAGGCTGTCCATACCTTCCTTATCTTTTGCTTGCAGCGTTTCGAGCAAATCCGAAAACAGCGGGAAGTCCTCCGCTTTGAAACCGGAGCAATCCGTCGTTTCCGTGATGCCCTTCCGCTCATACGTTTCCACGACGAGGTTATTGATGAGTTCTATCACGTCCTGCGACGCGCCGACAAGCACGATCTTGAAAAAGCTCTCCAACATTTTCAGATGCGTATTGAACGTGACGACGGGGTCGGCGGGCGTACCTTCTTCCGTGAGTATTTTATAGATATGGAACGGATTGATACGCCCCTCCTTTGCGTTGCCCACGTCGATAATGTTTCCTTTCAGATTTCTCGTAAGCGTCAGATACTCTGCTTCCGGATCGCATACGATCACCCGCGTGTTGTTCGCCCATTCGTTTAAGATGAGGCTTTTCAGAAAGAACGATTTACCCGAACCCGACTTACCGATGATCATGGCGTTGGAGTTCTGATACAAGTTCCCCCTTTTCCATAAATCAAAGATGAACGGGTAGCGGTTGGTCTTGTTTTCGCCGAGCATGATACCGCCCTTGTCCATGACAAAGATACGCACAAACGGAAACGCTGCCGCAAGCGACGAGCTGTTGATACCGCGCTCATAATTTTTCAGGCAGCTCTGCGGAGCGATGACTGCCGACTTGAACGCTTCGATCTGCAATCCGTACAGCGCGCTTGCCTTAAAGTTACCCGTGAGCATAGCTCGCCTTGTATTCTTTTTATAGTTCGCGTTGTTCAGGTAGTTATATGCCGTTACCGTAAGCGTGACATCGAACAGGCTTTCGTTCTCCGCCTGCAAGCTGTCCAAAAGCGCGTCCATCGTTTCTTTATGTATTTCCGCACTGTTGGCTTCGCTCGCCTTTTCGGACATGATCTGCTTTGTTTCCATATCCGAAATGCATTTGTCTATCCTGCGTATCGCCTTATACTTTTCCACGGGCTTGACGTGCATGACAACTTTCGTGTTGGGAATATTGAACAGCTCTGCGCCCCAAGCGTTCTTAACGCGCAAAGGATAGTCCGCCACCGCAAGGATAGACGCTTCCACACCGTCGATCATGTACTTGTTCGCCTTAAACGCGATTTCTTTCGGTTTTACCCATTCGAGCAGTTCATCGTCCGAAAGACCGCTTGCTTCCCTCTCGTCAAAACAGCGGGAATGGCTGTATTTAAGAAACACAGCCGTTTCGCGTTTGCCGAGCAACTTGGTACTCAAGCCGCACTTATTGATCTCCGACGATACGTTGACTGCCGCATTTTCCAAATCCAATTCGATCCTGCCATACAGCACGATATAATAATCGGATATGTACTGTTTCCGGATATTGTTCAGGCGGTCGATAGCGTCGATTCGCTCGCGCAGGACGCCATCCTTGATAGACTTCACATCGTCCGAATCCATACTCTCACGAACATCGTTCAGCCGCCCGAAAAGTTCGCCTGCGAAGGCGTCCAGATTTACGGGGCGGTCGATTTTTACGATGTCCGCGCTCTGATTGCCGTCGATAAGTTTTAAGGCGTTGGCAAAATAATTGATGTCGATGTTCTGCTGCACGGCGTCTTCAATACCGAAGTTCTTTTGGCCGATCTTGATGACCCTGCCGAACGAGCCGCCCGCGTATTCAATAAGGCCGTTATCCCTGATGTTTTTGAGCGGAATGAGTGCGTCCACACTCTCCTTTGCCGATTTTGCGGCAGCCGTATATTTCTTTTTGGAGAATAAAAATTTTACGTTCTCCAAGATACAGGCGTAGAAGATGCCGTCCTGCGTGGGCATGAACATCACCACACTTACAATGCCGAGTATCACCGCAATCGCCCAATTCCCCGTTGTGACCGACGCAAAGATGATCGCAAACATGACAAGCGCCACGATGACGTCCGGCATGGAATAGCACTTCCATACCGTATTTTTAACCTTGATTTTTTTGGGAATGATCCTCATTCACTTCCTCCCGTATCCGTATTTTCTTCCGCAGACGCAGCATCGCCCGATGCCGCTCCATCGCTTCCATCCGACGGCGCGGGCGATTCCGTATATCTGTCCTCGCCGTCCGCACTTCCTCCGTCGCCCGATTCGCCATTGTCCGATTTTTTAGAGCGGATCTTTTTGGCAATGCCTTTACCCGCGCCGACGCCCTTTTTCAGCACCCAGCCGGCAAGTCCGAGCGTTGCAAGCCCGGCAAAGCGCGAACCGTAGTACGCGCTTCTGAGGAACGAACCGCCGCCGTGCCAATCATCTGCCTGACCGAACAGCCTTGCAAACAACGTCATGCCCGCAGGAATGACCATTGCACCGCCGATGATCATAAAAATAAGGAACAGCGAATTGCCGAACCCGCCGATACCGTCAATACTCATCTGCGACAGCAACGGCAATATCAGCACAAACACATTGACAGAGAACACCGCGCCGTAGGCAAGCACGACTTTTGTGATAAATGTTTCCCGCCATATTTTGAACCGCGCCCCGTCGTCCGCTGCAAGCGTTGACATGGAAACGGGCATGACGAGATACAAAAACACGATCTCGAAAATTCTCTTTGCAAGATTGACGATTGCCACGATCATTGCAATACCGAGCGCAATCGACGCGACAAGAGACGGAAAGTACAGAAACTTATTCGGATCGACCATCCCGTTGCATTTCCAGCTTGTGGGCCATATCCCGAACAATGCCGCATTGTAATCGCCGAAAATGTCGCGCACCGTCAGGGACGATACATCAAACTCCGCTTTGGAATAGCCGTTGATCCAATCCCCTGCGCAGGCATCGAACAATGCCGTCGATAATTTTGTCGTGTTCGAGATCTGAAAGATATTCGCAATGAGTTGCAATACGGAATTTGCGATAAGGATTCCGAGCACCACAACGACGAGCATCGCCATTGTACCGAGTAAGGAAAGAAAGAACTTCCCCACCACGCCCGATACCGTGCGGTTGTTCGCCACCATGTTTTTGATAAGTCCGACTATCGCAAAGATACACGAAAGCCCGACCGCAAGGATGAAGATACACCAAAATATCGCTCCGACCGTCGAATCGCCGACGAGCAATTCGATGAGGTTCACCTGCTCGCCGTGGTATGTGACCGTTGCCACGCCGGAGATCGCGGAAAAGATTTCCATGATGCCGTCGATGAGCTGCAACAGCCATAAAAATAATTGCAAGACAAGTTCCTGCAAAAATATAAGCATTGTTTCCCTCCCCCGAAAGCACGAGGCGGCAGAAACATTCCGCCGCCCGCACTTCCGTGAGTTTTATTTTAACTTATCCGACCCACGCGGACAGTCCGTTGATGAGAAGCGGCGCACCCATCGCCACTACAAAAATGATCACAATTCCGATGATGAGGTTTTTCACCATATCCCTTGCGTTGATCTTCTCCTCGTTCCTGTGCGCAACGGCAATTCGGATGCCGACGTATGCGCCCCAGATCACCACCACCGCGGCGAGCGCCATGACAATGTATATCCAGAACGAGTCCATAAGTTCGCTGAGTTTATTGATGATCTCCTGCAAGTTTTCGTTCAGGCTTGCCGCCAATAAAACATTTCCCATTGTTTGCTCCTCCCCTCTGTCACGCTTTCAGCATTGCCGCTGCAATGGACGCACCTTCCGCGCCGGCGTCTGCGCCAACCCATGCGTTCAGACCATTGATGAGAAGCGGTGCGCCGACGGCAATCACGAAAATAATGATGATGCCGATGATAAGGCTTTTGACCATGCCGCGCGCGTTGATCTTTTCTTCGTTCCTGTGCGCAACTGCAATTCGGATACCCACATACGCGCCCCACACAACGACTACTGCCGCGAGCGCAAGCACGATGTACAACCAGAACGAATCCATGAGTTCGTTCAGTTTTGTTACGATATTGCCCAAATTTTCATTGAGCGTTCCCGCTGTCAATAAATTCATTTCCGTTTTCTACCTCTTTTTAATTTTTGTCCTTCTTGTTTTTCTTCTTGATAACGATAAACACGGCGACGCCGCCGACAGCCAGCACGATAAGCACAACGATGAGGACGACGCCGAGCGAAGAATTGTTTTCAGGTTCTTTATCTTCCGCGGGCTTTTCTTCGCCCTGCTCTCCTTCGTCCGAATCTTCATCGGGGAGTTCTTCGCCTCCGTCTTCACCCTCGTCGGGTTCGACGGGCGTATCGGGTTCATCGGGCTGCTCCGAGCCTTCTGCACGGAGTTCAAAATAGTACAGTGGCTCGCCGAACGAATCCGTGACTGCTATCTCGTAATACCCCGAAAACGCCGAATAATCGTAAATATTCCCGTCCGTTGCCGTTAAAACGTGCTCGTTTCCGTTCTCGTCAAGCGCAATGACCTGCAAAACCTCGTCCGAAATCTCGCCGCACTCGCAGAAATAATCGACCGTAAAGGTCATATTTTCTTCATCGAGCGTCACTTCTGCCGTGAAATAATGCGTATGTGCCTGTTCGTCGTCTTCATCGGGCGTATCGGGTTCGCTTGGTTCCTTATCACCGCTTTCATCCGGTGTTTCGGGCTGATCGGGCGCTTCGCTTCCCCCGTCATCGGGATTTACAGGCTCTCCGTCTTCATCCGGCACATCCGTCGTTTCGTCACCGCCATCAGGTTTTTCGGGTTCGTCGGGATTTGGCGTATCCGCATAGCCGTCATCACCGCTCGTCACGAAATCGGAAACATAACTGTAATCGCACCGCGTGCAGGTATGCAGCGTATAGCCGATCTGCCCTTCCGCAGCTTGCTTATGTTCCTCCGTAAAATCGTGACCGAGCGGCGAAACATAATCGGTTACATATCTGTCCGAACAGTTCGCGCAAGTATGCTCGATATATCCGTAAGACACGCAAGTCGGCTTAACCGTATTTTCCGCGTAATCATGCCCCGTCGCTTGGGTGTAATCGGAAACATACGAATACTCGCACACGGTACAGGTATAAGTTGTATGCCCGCCTTCCGTACACGTCGGCGCAAGCACGTCTGTTTTGTATGTATGACCGAGCGCTTCTACGCGGGTATCCGCATAAGAATACCCGCAAACCGTACAGATATGCGTGGTGTAACCCGCTTCCGTACACGTCGCGACAGTCACTTCGTCCTGATAATCATGACCGAGCGCGGCGGTATAATTGTCCGTGTACTCATACCCGCAGACGGTACAAAAGTGCGTAGTATAGCCCTCGTGCGTGCAAGTGGGTTGTACCACGACTTCCGAATAGGTGTGCTCCGCTCTGTCCGTGTAATTATCCCTATAACTCTCGCCGCAGAGCGTACAGATGTATTCCGTGTATCCGCCCGAAGTGCAATCGGGCAAGTGTACGATCCCATCGCCGTACTCATGCACGCAGACTTCCTCGGCAGACGCCGCCGAAGCCTGCGTGCCGGACGCCATTCCCGTCAAAAGAAATACTGCCGCGAACATCGCAACACCCGCGAGCAGTACCCAAAACTTGTGTTTGATTTTCTGCATTTTTCTCCTCTTTAAGCGGCGTTTTCTTTTGCCGCTTCCTGTAATTTTTTCATATCTTTCAGCATACCGTCTATCGCGGCTGCCGCGTCCTCTATCCTCTGCTTTACGCTCTCCTCATAACGGGCTGCGATCTCAAACAGAAGTGCGACTTTGTTTTCGAGGGCGCCTTTTTAACCGCCGCGGCGTCTTCCTCGTCCAGTATCGGCACGACCTTTTTCAGCCTGTCGCGCACCTCGTTTTCAATATCCAGCCACTTTTTATCGAGGCTCGCGAGGCGCTCCTTGTCGCTGCCGTCATCGCCGCTCTTTGCGTTTTCTTCCTTTTCCAGAACGTCGAGCATTTTATCGCGCTCGCTCAGTGCTTTTCCGCCCGTAATATCAAATACATATTCCGACTTGTCGAACAGCACGGCCTCGCGTTTTCCCGCTTCCGCCTTGCCTGCCTTGAAGTACACGCTTTTCAGCTTGTACGAAGGCGTGAATCTCGACCAGATCGGCTCGTATCCGCGCACCGACACGATGGCGTCGCCCTTTTCGTCGCCGTTGATGCGTTCCAGCATCCCGACTGTGATGAGCGGCTGGTTTGCCGCGCCCGTATTGCTCGACGCCGACGCCTCCGCATTGGTATTGACGGAAAAACTCTTGACTTTTTTCTGCCCGCAGAGTTCCGAAAACTCTCTGCGCGTATCCGGATCGTCGCTGCCGATAAAAATCTTGACGTTGCAGTTTGTTCCATAGGGATAAAAAAAAGAAAAACGACGCAACCGTTTCGGTTACGCCGTTATCGTTTTCATGGTTATAATATATGGTTATTTTAGTTCGATTTTTCCGTTTTCACCATATTCGACAGTATAAGTTTTATCGGGAGTTTTTACTATTGTAGGAGAAAGTTTTTCGGCAATTGCATTATATTGATTTTGCCGTATTTCCGCTAGCTTTTTCTCCTTATGCGCATTTATTGCGTGCATGGTAATGAGTAAACGGGCAAAAATGCGTTCTAATCGCACTTTTTTGCCTGTTTTTAGTAAGTTTTATCTATCAAAACGAAACGATTCAAAGCGGTAAAAATCATTCCAAAAGCATCGCTACGGAACCAAAGGCTAGGGGTTCGACTCCCTACGGTGCACCAGACCAGAATAATACGAACCAAGACGACAAGTCGCGGTTCGTATTATTTTTTGCCCGCGATTTCTTCGGAATGATTGTCCGATTGAAGTAGCCCTCCGAATTTGTGCTTTTTCGGTCGGCTATGGTAGCATAGTTCCTCGCGGACGTCAACGGTCGCAAAATCGTCGCTTAAAATACCTATTATAGATTTTGAGAGTCGGGTAAGGAATATTCCTTGCTCGGCTCTTTTTTGGCTTGTAAGCCGTTTTACGAGCCTATAACGCAACGATTTTGTCTTTGTCCCGTTGACTCCCGCAAACTTGCTATGCAACGCGTCGATTTCCATCCGTCCTATGCTCCTCCGCCTCTTGCCCGAAAAAGGCAAATAAATTCGAGAGGTGTAAAGATGGAAATGTTGGTAACCAAGTTCTCAAACGGTAAGTATCGCAACGAAGGTGAACTCTTCGCCGAGCCTATCTCCGCCGAGAACGTCAAACTCATGGGAGAGATGATCGCTTTGCAGGCGTTGCGCACCCACAAGAAGTTCGATATGAAGGTCGCGGACAAGCTGTATATCGGTCTCATCAAAGACCTGCACCACATGGGAGAGATAGATTATACCGTGTCGGACGGCTACGACGTAGCGCAGACAGCTATTTGTTTCCTGTATCAATTTGCAGGCAGAAAGGTATCAGAGACTTACGGCAAAGACCGTAAAGGAAAGGACATCACAATAAAACTTGCCTGTTACCGCGAAGTAGACCGGTTCATCAATCTTCTTCGTAACAGAGCGGACAGGCGCGGAACTGTCGTTGAATCTATTGATTTTACGGATTATAAGGCTCTGCCTATGGATCCCGTCAACTGTTTTGAACACAAACAGACGGACTACACGAAATACGATGAGCTTGTAGGCGCGTTGCAGTTATCCGCTCTGGAACTTGCCATCCTGAATTGCTATATGAACGGAATGGTACAATCCGAAGTGTGCGCCGAACTCGGCATTGGAAGAGGTACGATCAACCACCGCAAGGCAAGCGTTCGTCAGAGATATTACAACCTTTACGGCGCGCTTTGATATGACGTCGAATTTCATACAAACGTAAAAGCCGTACTCAGACGATTACGGCTTTTGTGTGGAAAATTTATTTCAATAGTTTTTATTATATCCATGTTTTTCCGACTGCAAAATCTTTTTCCAAAACACTTCCCTGGAACGTATGTACTCATCATCTATTTTTGCATTATAATTTTCAATTATCGAATATTGGAAATTTTGTTTTATATAGTCAAAGCCTTTAGAATCCACAATCTTTTTCAGCTCAATATTGTTGCCGTGTCCGTTGCTTATATAGCTTTCCCATCTGGTAAGCAACATTTTACTGTCGGCCGTTGCAGAGCCAACATAAAGACGTCCATTTGATTTATCGGTGATGAGATAAACCGCTTTCTGATGTTCCAAAGCATTGATCCAATCAGCGGGGCGCCGTCTGACGATTCCCTCTAATTCATAAAAAGATAAGCATACCTGATCATATCCCGGGAAGTGAGAGCCATTATAAAGATCCGGTAGAATTTCTTTTACGGTAATATCTTCTAATCGGCTACACAATTTGAACACGTAGCGACTGTAAGTCTGCTTTTTCTTATAGCAGATAATCAATCTGCCAAAAAAAGGACGATATTTTTCAATGATTTCATAGCTCGCTCTTTGCCCGAACGGGACATCCAAAATCTTTGCCGCAGAAACGAACAGCCACTCGTCTCCACCTTTCTTGACAAAGCTAAACACAAGATCGTTCGGATAGAAATTGCGTTGTTTTGTTCCATACCAGCCCCAATAGGAACATTCCGTTTGTCCCTCAATTCGATTTTGCAGATCGGCAGCGAGCCAACGATCGAGAAACCATTCTCCGCCCCGCCCCGCAGTAATATTGAGCTCAATGCGGCTGCTGTTCAGTTCGTCGTCCTTCAACTGCAAAATATCATCCAATTTGATATCCATATTGATGACTCCTTAGCATTATTACTGTAATAAATTCTATTCTGTCACTTCTTCTCCGTTCAGATACAACGTTCCCCCATAATAAAGTGGATTGGCTGTATCATCTTCAAAAGTGATTGCATCCCAAGCATCTAGATCGGTAATATATATACTTGTAAGAGATGTGCAAAGAAGAAATGCGGTTTGACCTATAAATTTTATCCCATTTCCCATTATTATGCCTTCTAAATTCTCACAGTGTTGAAATGCGGCTTCACCAATGTATATAACAGTATTTGGGATATTGATTGAATAAATACTGCACGCATAAAAAGCACTATCAGCAATTCCAATCACATCGTCGCGCAGTGTTACTTGAGAAGATACAGTATTGCAGCTGACAATCCACTTTCCAACATAACCTACGCCATCTTCATAGTTAATAAGTTTTTCACATCCATAAAATGCACGCTGTCCAATATATCTTACACTATCTGGTAATGTAATACTATTTAGATTCTTGCACCCATAAAAAGCAGAACCGCCTATGGATATAATTCCATTGGGCAGAGCAACTTGAACTAATTCAGTACATCCTGAAAAAGCACCATCCCCTACGCCAATCGTGTCTGATAATAATGTAATTTCCGATAAAGAAGCATCGCAATCAATCACCCATTTATCAATGTAACTTACCCCATTGATAACTTTAATAAGATTACTGCATCCACTAAAAGCTGTACCGTTGAGGAATTTAACGCTCTGAGGAATAACGATATTTGCTAAACTTGTACAATTACCAAATGCATACCCCTCTATTGCTGTAACCCCGTAGGGTATTTCTAGATTCATAAGACTATTGCAATCATAAAACGCATAACTTCCTATTGTTTTTACAGCTGTTGGAAGAAACACTTCTTTTAGGGCGCTACATCCATAAAATGCATAACTACCTATTGCAGTCACTTTATTTGAAAGAGTTATATTATATAATTTATTACAATTATAAAAGGCATAAAATCCAATACTTTTAGCGTCCATTCCTTTTACATTTACTACATTTGCATAGCACTCGTAAAAAATATAGGAAGGAATGTCGCCATTGAAAGTTATCGTTACTCCATCTCCATAAATGCCTGCGCGGTAAAATAATTTGCTGTATCGATCAAGATCTGCATTAGATGCATAATTAATTTCTATGAGCCTTAAACAATCGGAAAAAGCCTCATTTCCAATATTAGAAACAGTATCAGGGATCGTAATGCTTTTTAAGTTGCTGCAAGCATTAAACGCATTATCTCCAATACTAACAACACTATTAGGAATAGTAAGATCGCCTGTAAAACCACTGCATCCGGAAAAGGCATCAGAACCTATAGTTTTCACCCCTTTGGGAATGATAAGAGTATCTGTTAGACTGTTACAATTTTGAAATGCTTGGTTTCCAATGGCTATTACGCTATCAGGGATCAACAGTTTACCTGATAATGAGGAACAATTATAAAACGCATTATTCCCAATAGTGGATACAGTATTGGGAATTAATAATTCAACTAAACTTCTACAGCCGCTAAAAGTATCATCCTCAATAATTGTTATATTTTTGGGGATAGTAATAGATTTTATATTACTGCAATTATAGAAGGCTCCTTGTAAAATATTGCCGCCATTTATAGTAACAGTTTCGAGAGAAGCAGGAAGATAATATGTTGATTTTACTATATTAAAAGTACCGAGATTATTAAGAGTGCCATAATAGGATTGGATTGTCCCTATGCTATTGTTGTAAAATTCTGACCCAAAAATATAACCTAAAGGATATTGATAGGGCTCTGTCGATGACTTTATTTTATTTCCCACAAACGGGAGCGTGATGCTTGTAAGGGAACTGCATCCTGAAAAAGCGCCTTCTTCAATTTCCGTCACATAATCGGGGATGATAAGTTCGGTTACGGACTTATCCTGAATTCCCATAATCGTACACGTGGTTGACGTAGAAGAGAATATAAAAACTGACATTTCATCATTCACGTCATATTTCGCCGTCAAGTTCACGTCCTCAGTGGAAAGGGTAAAAGTATATATGGTCTCCGTCGTCAGGCAGTTGCTACCGTGGTACCACCCCGAGAATGTATAGCCAAGGTTGGGAGCGAACGCTTTGAGCGTAATCTCCGTTCCGAAATCATAGTTACCTGTTCCCGTGACAGATCCTGCTTGCTCGTTATATTCGGCGGTAACGGTATATTGATTAATCTGCCATTTTGCCATCACGGAAGAATCTTCCGCATACAGCCATGCGGATAGCGATTGTCCGCTTTTATCGGTAAGTTGTTTTTCGTCTATGTACCAACCAAGAAAAGTGTATCCCTGTCGTTCGGGTACAGGAAGGACGTATTCTGCATCGTATATGACATCAACCCGTGATGGCGTCAAAGTGCCGCCTTCCGCATTGAGGAACACAATATAGGAGTTCGCCGTCATCTTAGCATGCAACGCTATGTCATCCCAAAGAACTCGTGACTGATATGTGATACCGTTTTTCGTCCAACTATTGAACGTATAACCGGGTGTCGTATAATCGTAGTTTAATTCATATTCATAGCCTGTGTAAGCGGTATCCGAATACACTAAAACATCTTTATGATTATAGTAACTCACAGTAACGGCATAACTGCGGTATATGGTCAATGTGTAAACCTCCGCAAGGTCACCGTTTTCGTTCTCCAACATAATATAAAACACATTATCGCCGTTCTGCAACTTTCCGTTGCTGCCCGCGGCAATTTTCGTAGGAATACGATTTTGCCCGAGGATATCCGAATACAGATCCCACCTACCGGAGGAAACAGTTATTTTATTCAGTAGAGCGACGCTGTCTGTCATATGGTCGACAAGCATAAAAATGTCTGTTCCGGTAATCGTCGCACCTTCGACTTGCGTAATTTTAGGGACAGCAGCGTTTACCGTGACCGTACAAATCGCCGTCTTTCCGTTACCGGTTGTGGCGGTGATCATAGCCGTACCGCTGCCGACTGCCGTTATTTTTCCGTTTGCGACCGTCGCCACGGCTTGATCGGAACTTGTCCATGTTACAGATTTATCCGTCGCATTGCTCGGCAAGACGGTCGCCGTAAGTGTTTCGCTTGCGCCAATCTCTAATGTCAAAGACGTTTTATTGAGCGATACGGAAGTTACTTCAATAATTTCAGGCGCTGGTTCCTTGACTATTATACTGCAAATTGCCGTCTTCCCATTGCTCGTTTTAGCAGTAATCGTTGCCGCACCTGCACCAACTGCTGTTATTCTTCCATTTATGACTGTCACTACAGATTTATCGGAACTCGTCCATGTAACAGACTTATCCGTCGCATTGCTCGGCAAAACGGTCGCCGTGAGCGTTTCGCTTTCGCCGATCTCTAAGGTCAAAGACGTTTTATTGAGCGATACGGAAGTTACTTCTATAACTTCTGGCGCAGGCTCATTGACAGTAACGGTACAAGACGCTGTTTTGCCGTTATGCGCCTCGGCAGTTATCGTCGTAGTGCCTTCGGATTTAGCCGTAACTTTTCCGTCGCTGACAGCCGCAACGGAAGAATTCGTGCTCGACCATGTAATGCTCTTATCCGTCGCATTGCTCGGAGAAACAGTTACGACAAGTGTATAACTTTCCCCGATTTCCAACGATAAAGAGGTGTTATCAAGCGAAACCGACGTGACAATGATATCCTTATCGTCATCCTGATCGGTGCCGGGGTTTGTTCCCGGTTTATTTCCGTCGCTTGGATTCTCTCCACCCTGTTCGGTGTTGTGCCCGTCATCAGGCGTTTCGTTGTTTCCGCAGGCGGTAAAAATTATAGCACACGCCAACATGAGCGTTGTAACAAACGCCAGCAGAATAACAGTCAACAATTTCCGTTTACTCATGGTCTGACCTCCGTAAACTTTTTCATCCATTCCATGTACATCCGATATCCGAAAATGTTCATCGAATACTATATTCAATGTACGTTCTTTTTCTATATTATAACAGAACACGAAGATAATAGCAATATGATTGGGCGTTTTTCATATAAGTTGTGTCCTTAAATGTTCATGAACAGAGTGTTTCATGTACTTTTTATCTTGATTTGTTCACTGAATATAGTAATTCATGTACGTTCTTTGGGCTTATTGCAACAGCTTTCCGAGCCTGTTCATCATATCGGCTTTATGCTCCATGAGCGAATGGGCATAGCGATTGAGCGTAACGGTCGGATTTTTATGACCAAGGATTTCGGAAAGCGTTTTCACGTCCATGCCGCATTCGAGGGCGCGGGTAGCAAACGTATGCCGCAGAGAGTGAAAGCCTCTGTGCGGTATTTTTAATTTTTTAAGGAGCAATTCAAAACTTCGCTGGTAGGAGCGGACGGAAACAGGCTTTCCGTTTGCAGATACCACGAAGGGCGAATGGCTCTTTTTCTTTATGCCTTTGAGGATGGGCAGCAACTGTTTCGGCAGTGGTATCACGCGTCGAGACGTCGCAGTTTTCGGCTCGTCTATGATTAGCCCGGCTTTGCCGTCGTGACAGGACTTTGATACAGTCAATATGCCTTTCGTAAAGTCTATATCGCTCCATTGCAGAGCGATGAGTTCGCCGATACGCAACCCACTGTAAAGGCAAAGAAGTATTCCGTACAGTTTATCTTTCCTGCCGCTTAAAATTGCCTGTTCGATTTGTTTCTGCTCTTTCAAAGAAAAGCATTCCACGGGCTTTTCTTTGAGTTTCGGGCGCTTGACTTTGTCAGCCGTGTATTCGGCAGTCAGACCTAAAAAGTTTGCTGTTTTAAGGGAACTTTGCAAGACCGAAATGATTGCATTGACGCTGTTTGCCGAAAGACCTTTGCCTGTTTTGCGGTTTCCGCTTTGCAAAAGCTCGGTAATGTACTGCTGTAAAAGAAGAGGTGTCAAATCGTCCAATTCGAGCATCCCGATTTTATCCCGTATATGTAAATTTACAATGAGAGAATATCTCTCATACGTTCGTATTTTGACTGACGGCAGAACGTAATTTTTCAGCCATTCGTTTAACCAATCCATGTATTTCATAAATTCCCCTCCTACTATTTGTCCACTTTATACAAAAAGGACGACCTTTACAGATCGTCCCTTTTTATATGGTAATCTTTATTTTTTACTCCCTTTTCACATCACAATTTTTATTTCTTTGCTTGCTCACGCAAAGCAGCATATCCGGCTTCTATGAGCTTAACCTTTGTTAGTCCGTTTTCTTTGAGAAAAGCATTGATTTCGTCGTAAAGCTCGCGCGGAATCATCGTCTGGAAGTTGCCGCAAGTCTCCCTGCGCTTTTCCTTATTTCTTTCTTCATACCTGCGGTTTGCCAACCTCTGCGGCGTATCTTCTTTGCGTGTAACCATTTTCTTTCTCCGAAACAATTTTTCTAAATTATAACATATCGCTCTCAATATCGCAAACGGCGAATTATTGTTTCACTGTCTTGTTATGATTAAATTTCAGCTACTGCTCCTATACAGTTATAGATAATCTCTACTTCCTGGCTACACTGCTTGTCGTTCTTACGCGCATGTATAAGAATTTTATCTATGAACGTTCTCACCACTTCGGGAGTCAACTCAGTCAGCTCGGTGTACTTTTTCACAAGCCGCATAAAACGCGATATATCTTCTTCGTCCTTCTTCACTGCTGCAATATCTGACCGAAGAGCATCTATTTTCTCGGTCAATTCCGCCTGCTCCTGCTCATAAGTTTGCGACAGCTTTTTAAACCTTTCTTCGGTAAGGTTGCCGCACACCTTATCTTCATACAAGTTCTGGATTATCCTGTCAAGCATAGCTATTCGTTTTTCGGTCTCCTCGTATTCCCTATGCTTTTCTGCCGAATCCTTTGTAGACTTACGCTTACTCTTCTCTTGGAGCATTGCCACAAATTCCTTTTCATGTGCCTTTGCCATTCCGAGAACACGTTGCAGATCTTCGAGAACAATTTTTTCAACCGCATGCAGCGTTATGTAGTGCGACGTGCATTGACTATGCTTTTCCTTGCGGTAAGAGGCACAATTAAAACAGTCCTTTTCCTTGCCGCGGTGCCTGTTGAGATACATTTTACTTCCGCAATCGGCACAATACAAAAGCCCCGAAAACACGCTCATCTCCTCATCGATAGACAACCTGCGCTTTATACCTTCCCTCAATTTCTGGACAGTATCAAACGTATCTTTATCGATTATAGGCTCATGCGTATTCTCAAACACGACCCAGTCCTCTTTCGGAAGAAAAACCACCGAATGGCTCTTATACGACTTCTTCTTTGTACGGAAGTTTATCGTATGCCCCAAATATACGGGATTAGAAAGTATGCGTCTGACCGCCGTCACCGTCCATATTTCAGGGTGATCTACCTTTTCAAGTTTATATTTCCACCCTACTTTATGTTTCCATACTACCGGCGAAATAGCACCCGTTTCATTGAGCTTTCTTGCTATCTGGGAAGGACCATACCCCTCCACACACATGGAATAGATACTCCGAATTATCCCCGCCGCTTCTTCTTCGATATGCCAGTTGCCGTCGCCGTCTTTCGTGTAACCATATGGAGGACAGTTTGTAAGGCTTTTGCCGGACTTACCCTTTGCTCTTAAAACCGCCTTTACCTTTTTGCTGGTATCCTTTGCATACCATTCATTCATGATATTGCGAAAGGGTGTAAAGTCGCTGTCGCTTTCCACCATATTGTCCACGCCGTCATTGACAGCTATGAAATGGACGCCCGCCTCGCCGAAATACACCTCGCTGTAATATCCGACTTTGAGATAATCTCTGCCGAGCCTCGACATATCCTTGACGATTATCGTTCCGATACGCCCCGCATCGACATCGCGGATAAGTTCCTGAAAGCCCGGACGGTTAAAGTTTGTTCCCGAATACCCGTCATCCGTATAAAACTTAGGATTAAGATAGCCGTGACTTTCAGCATAATCGCCAAGCATCTTTTTCTGATTGACAATGCTGTTGCTGTCCCCTTCTTCGCCGTCGTCTACGCTCAGCCTGCAATAAAGCGCAGTCGATAAATCCTCAGCCGCCCTGACTTTCATTTTGTTGCCTCCTATAACTCTTTCGATAAATCGTTCACAAGCAATCGCCTGATTTTGGTCTCCACTTTTTCGGTAGCGCTTTCTGCCTGCCTTACCACCACCGAATATGTATTCCTGCCTATCTTCTTTATGTAACTGTATCGATTCTGCTCCATTCCCCTATCCTTTTTAATTTAAATGCGCAGAACCGCCTGACTCTCCCTTACGCACAAACACCCACGTTTGGTGCTTATCGTATATATACTATACACAGCTTTTGAAGAATTGTCAAGCGGCACGCACCTTTTATGCCAAAATTGAGATTATCATTATAATGCTTTGCACAAGCAAGAGCGCCGGCGTCGCCCAGAACAGAAACCTTCTGAAACCGCGTTCAAAAGAGACGTCCTCTTTAAGCTTCATAATTTCCTTTTCCGTTTCCTTCAGCTGTACTCCCACCTGTTTTGCCGACTCGTCAATCTTTTTTTGAAAATCGGTTATTGTCAGCTCAATCGCCCTTGCCGTAGCCGTTTGAACTTCCTTCGTTACCCTCTCCCTCATTTCCGTCTGATTGACCGTCAGCCTTTCCAGCCTTCTCGTCACGCTCTCGACGTTCTCTTTCAAGCTGTTCACGAACTTTGCGTTGTTCTCTGTTAGATCGCTCACTTTCAGCGTCAAGTCCATAACTTGCACATTCAGCCGCGAAACTAAGTTGTTGCATTTCTCGTTCGACAGCGCCAAGGCCTTCTGTAATAATCCGCCCTGCGTGACGGCCAAAAGTTTGTCCACCGCCGAGTTTAGCTCCATTACCTGCTGATTGTCCGTTATGATTTCGTCCTCGTCGTCCAAAATCGGTTGAGGACGTTTTCCCGTAATTCTGTTTTCCAATCCTCTTTAACACCTCGCTTTTTGTATAGTTTTGTCCAAGCCGTGCCCCGCGGACAGGCTTTTTCTTTTCGGGATGCAAATAAGAATAATCTTTTCCGCTCCTCGTTATTTCCACCCCGTAACATTCTTTAAGGTAGGCTTTAAACTCCTGTTCGGCTTTCGCATTTGATATTCCCTCCTGAATGACCTCTCTGAGTTCTTCCTTCCACGAAGTTCCGCCCTTCAGAATGATGTGCTTTTCAGATGATGTGCGCTTATGTTTCGCCCCCTTCCGCCAGTCGGTATAACTGAAACCATATTTTTCGCCTATACGGTTTGCCTCGTCTTTCATCCTTCCGTATTCGTCGGAAGTTATGTGCAGCTTTCTGCCGGTGATGGGATTTACCGCATTGACAACGATGTGACTATGTACTGTTTTTGTGTCCGTATGCGTGGCAATCACGCATTCGTGTTCAGGGAACAGGAGTTCAGCCATTTCCTCTGCATAGCGCTGTGCTTGCTGTGGATTTACATTGTCCTGCCTGGCACACGATAATTTGATATGATAGTATTTCCTCTCATCAAATTTTTTCCCTTTGCCAAACAGGTTCTGTGTGTCCGTAAACTGCCGCGCATAGTCCTCATCTTCAAAGAGATTGCGCACCGACACCAGCTCCGCCTTATTTTTGTCCGTGATATAAGCGATCACCTTTTTGGGAGTCGCCTTACCCGATGAGCATTTAAAAAGCGGCATTCTTCTCCCCCTATTGCGCTTAAAACGTAAGCGTATAATTTCTTAATCTCCGTAAGCGCTGAAAGCAGCTCTGCCTCGGTCGTCATGCCAAAATAATTCGCCTTTGCAAGTTGATTGAGGTTATTCCCCTGCCGCTTCAACTCCGTCACTATCTCACCGATATTGGGAATACTGACGACGGGTTTCCCCGTTATTGCGCGAATGATAAACTCCGTCATGGTGAGCCCGCTCGCTTTGAGTTTTTCATCTATCACTTTTTTCTCTGCCTCCGTTGTTCTGAACGTATAGGCAAAAGGTCTTGTTCTGTTTCCTATAATTCTTCACCTCCCCAAAGAGTACATTGCTTTACGGGGTCTTAGGGGGTTCCCCTAACGAGGCGACTTTTTAAGTCGGCGTTTGGCAAGCCAAATGCGTACCTCGCTATCCTCTCAAACAACATTCCCCTCACGGTTTTTGCTTGCCAAAAAAACAAGGTTTAAATACCGTATTTTATCGCTTTATCGTTCTGACAACTAAGTTGTTTTGCGCGAAAATCGTCGCCTTCCAACCGTATAACTCTTGTTGACATCTCGTTTACGCGCTCGATAATAGCCTTATCCAGACTTAGCTTACTTGCAAGTTCGTCCATCGCATAATTGCTGCTGAACACCGTCGGCCGCTTGGAATTGTACCGTGCATTTATCATCTCAAACAGTTTTTCCTCCGCCCATTTTGCTGCGCTCCGATTGTATTCCCTGCCGATAAACTCCTTGCCGAAATCGTCCAGAAAGGCAAAATCGCAAGTCATAAGTTTGCGCATTATATCAAGTTCCCCTATACCATCTCCGCTGTATCCTGACCGTATTTCTGAAAGGATCCGTGCAAAGTTCGTGTATACGCAGCGATACCCGTTACGCAATAACTCATTGCAGATACAAGCCGTTATATAGGTTTTACCTGACGAGTTATCCCCGTAGAAATAAAGCCCGATGTTTTCTCTTCTCATGTCGGCAGCATACTCTACATAGCGTTTTGCCCTTGCGTAGGCCGCCCTGTTATGCTCGGTTATAACTGCCGTTGACAGTCGGCAATCCTTATATCTGTCACCCATAAGAGAAAGCCTTTGACGGTCATAAAACTCCTCAAGATTACGGCGTATTGCTTCAAGCTCTTTTTCCTTTTCTATCTGTTCGCTCTGACACCTGCACAGGCAACGCGCACAGAACGTCTTATCGTCTGAAACATAAACTCGCAAGGTGTGACAACTTTTACATCTCGGAAGTCCGTCCCCGTCCAGATACTCGTCATCTTGCAACGGCAATATAACTTTTTCAAAAAGACTGCTCGCTTTTACTTCATCCATCACTCATCCTCGCGCTTGTATTTGTCTGCGTCAATTTCAGGCTTGGACGGTAACAGAGGATACTTGGTCTGCTCGTTCCTCACCCAATTTCTGATTGCCGCCTGCCAGTCCTTCATAGGTGTTTTACCCACACGCCAACCATTGCTTTCGTAATAGTCATAAAACCGATGCGCATCCAGCTTAAAGTCATTTTCAAAACAATACGCAACGATTTCATCTATTGTTGGCTTACGAAAACGGATAGTCCTTCTCTCACTAATTGCGGGAGTAACAACTTCTTCTATCTTATCTTCTCTTAATCTATCTTCCTCTATCTTATCTTCGGTTGACATCTGGTTGTCATTCGGTTGACAAGAAGTTAATCTTTGGTTGACATCTGGTTGACAAGCGGTTGACATCTGGTTGCCATAAGCGCAACCTGATGTTACCATCTCTGCATACGCCCCGTTTTCCTGCAATATCAGTTGCGCCTTTTCCTCCGTGAACACAGTCGGATGAGAGCGATCGCGCCGCAAGGTATTATGTATTTTCCAATGCCTGATTACCGCTACACTGTTCTTTAACATAAGCACAAACCTTTTTTCAATGAGCAAATCCAGATCGCTTTCAGTCGCACCGATGTAATCTCTGATTCGTTTGGGGTTTCCGACAAATCCTTCGTCGTCCGCATTTATGACAAGATGAAAATACAGTGCCTGTGCAGACAACGGCATATCCAGGAAAGCATCTGTATCAAGCACCTTTTTGCTCAACATTCGTTTTTCTGCCATCTGACCATTCTCCCTCTTTCGTTCGCCCTTTTGATTAGTTGTATTGACTTTCCCGAACATGGATTAAATATAGCTACTCGTTCATTGATTCTATCTAAATTATGCCTCATTAAATTCCCCTCTCTGATGCTGATTTTATACTATCCCTATGGAACATACTCCTTGCAGTTCGCTTTTACGATGTCGCCGATCTCTCTGCCGTACTTCGCCGTAAGCTGACTGAACGATTGCAGTACAAACAGAAAACGTATGCCGCGCGAACGCGCCACCGTAACCATTCCCTCGATATTCTCGAATTTCGGAAGGTTGCCCCATTCGTCAAGAATGTAGTACACATTCCTTTTCAGCACCGCCGTATCCGTCTGTCCTCTGCGGTTGTTCAGGTTCGCCTTTTCGACCAGCTCCTTATACATCTGCGTAATGAACAGCGTAACAAATCTGTGCCGCGTGAATCGTTCGTCCGGCACGATGATAAACACCGCGTTCGGCTGTTCGTCCATGTTTACGATATCCAGATCGTTTTCGCTCGTAAGCGACAAAATGCCGTCGTCCGCAAGCTGCTGCATATACGCATTGACTTCCGAGAGATACGATGTAAGCGTCTTGTCCGACGTAATGAGCACGGTATTGACAAGCCCGCGCACCTTTGAGAACTCGTCCCGTCCTTCCAGCAGATATTCCCGAAGTGCCGTCGTGTCCTCCGAGCAGTAGCGCGTGATGTTGTGATAGACGTTGAATAACAGCAACTGTTTTTCGTCCATCTTGCCCTTGATGCAGTCCTCGCAAAACGCAAGCACAAGTCCGAAAATAAGATTTCGTGCACCCTGTTCCCATGTCGGCTGATCCCTATTCTGTACGGGGCAGAGCGTATATACGAGGTCTTGCGCATTTTCATATATCTCGTCTTTGAGTTCCTGTACCCTCGTCCGCGCGTCCCTGTACGAAAGGAACACTTCGCCCGCGCCGTAATACTTGCCGTCCCTGTTTTGAAGATTGTTCTGCAAGTCCTTGACCAATCGGATACGGCGAATGAGCACGTTCATGGGATTCCAGCGCGCCGAGGAATACGGTTCGCGCAAATCGAGAACGCTGATCTTGTACCCTTCGCTCTCCAACTGCCTTGCGTGCTTTGCGTAAAGTTCGCTTTTCGGATCTGTAATGACAAGGCTGGGTTTTGTCTTGCTTCGCGCCAAAACCGCAATATTCTGATCGACGAACCCCGTCGTCTTTCCGCTGCCGGTCGTGCCGACAATGAGCGCATGGAGCTGATCGGTCGTTAAAATCTCCACGCCGCCGCCCTTTTTCTCCGCACCGATAACGATCCCGTCCGCGTGCCTGTCCATACCGTTCCATGTCGTGACGGTAAACTCCTTCATGTTCCGAAGACGCTTTGGCGTGAGCCATTCGGTATCTTCGAGGTCGTTTTCATTCATGGCGATATTCTGCGCGTCGATACGGTACATCATGAGATATGCCACGACGAGCAGCCCGCACACGAACCCCAACGCATACCAATAGGTGCTGTTGCCGAGGATTTCCGCAATGCTGTCCACGCCTGCAAGCGTGAACAAAAACATGATGAGCACCCCGACAAACGCAAACGTGATGAGCCACAACAGCGCGTTCAGTTTTCGGGATTTTTTCTTTTTATGACTTAAAGCCGTCTTTCTGTTCACTCTTTATAATTCCCCTCCTTCAGGTTTTGTTTTTCGCGCTCTCGCTCCATTTCCTCCTCAATCTCCTGCAAACGGCTCTTATATTCGCGCTCAAGGTCTTCGCTCGCACTTCCGAAAGTATGCAGAAACTTATCCATCGCACGCCCGACTTTACGGCGGGAGATCGTGAGATACTTTTTCATGCGGTTGTCGTTCGCCTTGTATTTTCTGCCTTTCTTTCGCTCGTAAAATTCCGGCTTAATGAACTTGGCAAGTTTGAGAACGTGATTTCCCTGTCTGCGCTTGTAGTCCGCTTCGATCTCCTCTGCGATTTTGATACTTCCCGTATCAATTTTCCCGTGGTATTGCGGCAGCGTTTCCAGCCTGTCCATCGGCGTGTTTTTGTCTGAGAAAATAACGGGCTGACCGCAGATTGCGGCAATCTGCCGCTTGCGTTCTTCCAGCGCTTCGTAAAACCGCCTGTCCGCTTTCCGTGCTTTCAGGTTGCTGTCTAAAAGCAATCTTACGATTTTATCTACCCACCCGCGGAACGGCTCCATGTCCTTACTTGCATACGCGAGCCTGCCCGCGTTCGGCAGCGTCTTTGCAAGCGCGATGATCTCGCGTTTTACTTCCTCATTGCCCGTCATTGTTCGTCTGATATTCGTCGCCGCGCGCAGTTCTCGGATCGCCGCATCCCTGCCCTTATATAATCTGTCCTTTCTTTCGGAGACGAACAGCCCCAAGCGCACAAACATTTGGTCTATCGCCGCCTTGTCGATCTTACCCTTGCTGCGGTAGTGCATCCTGCCGTCTTTGCCTTTGTATTTCGGTTCCTTTTCCCAAAAGACGAAGTGAATGTGAAGGTGGTGCGGCCTGTCAAGGTGCAACGCACACATCAGGTCTATATTGTCCGGATTGAACTTCGCGTCCCTGAAAAAGGCGTTGAACGTACTCTTTACGAGCGCGATGCACTTTTCGGGCGTGTCTATCTTCGGGCTGTCCTCTTCCGACAACGAGATGAAGCCGTGCCAGATGTTCTTTTCACCGTCTTTGACGCGCTCCTGCATGGCGGCTGCTTCCTTTTCCGTAAGCATACCGTTTCCGTTGAATACGCCCGTACTCTTTTGCAGATAGTCCAGAGCATTCGCACCTTTTCCGGCACGTTTGCCCTCCGTCGTTATGTAACGATACACGTTCTTCGTTCCCGTCATGTCGTAAAATGCCCGCGCCTCCGCGTGCGCCGCAATTTCTTTTTCCGTCGCGTTTTTCTTTAAGCGGTACGGCGTGTACTGAATATCGAAAATGATCGGTTGGTTGCTCATACCAGCTTACCTCACTTGCGCAGCGAACGCAGACTTCTTATCTCATAGTCGGAAAGATAATCGGGCGTTTCCGCATATCTGCCTTCCGCAAATTTTTTGCCGCTCACGCTCTCTTTGTTCAACGCCCTTGCCCTCTCGTTGTATAGCGAACACAGTATAGATTTATTCACCGTAACGTCGATAATGAGCTCTTTCAAAAGTTTGGCGATGTCCGAAAAATATTCTTCGTTCAGCCCGTCCACCCTGCGTATCAGTTTTATTTCGGCGGGTTTATCTTCTACTTCCTCCACCGTTTCAAACAAGCGGGCAATGAGTTCGTCCAGTCCGAAATACAGCGCGTCGATGATCACTTTGTTAAAGCTCTTGGAATACTTGTCAAGCGTCATGATCTTGTCGATCTTCGCCCACATATCCCCGTCGGTGATGCGGATATACCGCCGCATCCTGTTGTCGGTTTTCGTCTGTTCCTTATCCATTTCCTCCTCATAGAAAAGCGGGTTTCCCGCCTTGTTCTCCGCCGCCTGACGGCGGCTTCAAAAGCGCCGCAGCCTTGTCTGTGGCACTTTTCTTAACCTGCTTGCCATTTCCGCGCATTTGCCACGGGTTACGCCTTTACACCGTTTCCGTCTTTTCGATGCGCAGCGCTGCCTTTTTACAGAATACGGGGTTGATTTCTATGCCGATGTATTCCCGCCCCAGCCGCTTTGCGACGGCTCCCGTCGTACCGCTGCCGAAAAACGGATCCAGCACCGTATCGCCCGCTCTGCTGCCGGCAAGGATACACGGCTCGATGAGCTTTTCAGGAAACATTGCAAAATGCTCGTCCATACGAAAAGTGTTCGTGCTCACCTCCCACACATCCCTTTTGCGTTTGTACTGCCGCTCCTTTTCCGTCACCGCATCCTGCTTTTTGTCGATGCCCTGACCTTTTCCGGCTTCGGCGTACTTCGCCTTCCCCGACCTGCCGCGCTTATACCGTTCTGCCGTCACATTCTTGATAGGCTCTCGTATCGCCTTGTAATCGAAGTAATACTTCGGCGATTTCGATAAGAGAAAAATATGCTCGTAGCACTTTGACGGACGGTCTTTTACGCTCTCCGGCAGACAGTTTGTCTTGTGCCAGATGATGTCCGAACGAAGATAATACCCGAATTCCCGCAACGCGAACGCGAGCATCCACGGGATACCAATCATGTCCTTCGGCTTGACGCCCTTCCACTTTTTCGGTACTTCGTAGATGCGGCTCTTCATGTCATACAGATCTTTGTTTTTTCCGTTCGTTTCAACTGCCAGAGTCATCGGACCTTTTCTGCTGCCCGCATAACTGTCCGCAATGTTCAGCCACAGCGTTCCGTCGTCTTTGAGCACCCTATGTACTTCGGCAAATACTTCCGTAAGCCGCGCGATATATTCTTCCGGCGATTGTTCCACGCCTATCTGCCCGTCCGCGCCGTAATCACGCAACCCGTAATACGGCGGGCTGGTCACGCACATTTGTACGCTTTTCTGCGGCAGGGTTTTCAGCCCTGCCGCCGCGTCCGCACAGAGGATTCCGCTCACTTTTTGCCCTTGCTTTCCGCCGAGTCTTCCGCAACCGAAAGAACGATGCCTTTCAGCAGCATTCCCATCGGATCGCTTTCCGCCGCGGAAGGTTTGACGTGAGACGCTTTCGCTCCGCGCATACGCTCCGCCACGAGCAGCCCGCCCTTTCTGCCGTTCTCGCGGCTCTTGACCGATACGTCCAACGCTGTCTTTGCATAAGCATACGCCGACGCGATCTTGGCGTCCTTCGTTTCCATAGGCACGCCGTCGAAGGCGTAACCGCACAGTCCCTTGATGAACTGCCCCGCCTGCTTTTCCGTCATATCCAGCATTGCCTTGTAGTCCTGTTCCCTCAGTTTGAAATTTCTGTTTGCCATTCTTTCTTCCTTTTTGAATTTTTAATGTCTGCCGAACTTTTCCGTTTCGTTGCCCCAACAGTCCCAGCCGCCGACTGTCTGCCTTGCGAACAATTCTATTTTCGGCACTTCGCCGTACAGCGCCTCGATACGCGCCCGTGCTTCGTCGGGTTTTTTGCTGTGTTCCTCGATATGAGAAACGATGACCGACGGCACGCTGCGCGATTTGCACTCCAATATCTTCCCTCTTGTCGCAAGCAGACAATATTCCGCGTTCGCTCTGGTATAATAACCAAGTCCCGTAAACAGCCTGTCGCTCTTTCTGCATTGTTTGATCCATGTGAAGGCGACCGTTTTATAGGTAAAACCCCATGCGTCGATAAGTTCAAACGCTTCCGTAAGGCATGGAGCCGTCGCCCATAAAAACAATACGCTGTCCTTCGCGCTGATTTTCGGTACGGGCAGAGCCTGTATTTCGTGTTTCGGCATTGTCGGGTAATGCTTTTCCGCGCCCCTTCCTTTGCCTTTATCCGAATATGTTGCAAACCGCCACGGCGGGTCGGCATAGATCACGTTATACTTTTTATCCGTCGTAAAGATGTCCGTCATTCTTACTTACGACTTTGCGTTCAGTCCGAAATGCGCCCTTCCGCCCGCAGCGTTCATGCTCGCTGCAAGCATATCCGTTTTCATCTTTGCAATAAACGAAAGCGATTCGTCCGCAAGTTTTTCGTAGTGCGCGTTCGGCTTCTCGTCGCGGAACTGCGCGGACGACTTAAAGAGCCGCATGAGCTGGGCTTTATCGTCCGTAAACATCGCAAAACGCGCCATGAGCGAATACTCGTCCTTGTCCTCGTTCCCCGTTAAAGAGATACCATTATAGAGTTGAACGAACTTCGCGCCGCCCTTTGATTTTTCCGCGCGTTCGACGATCTCTCTGTCGTCCATCCGCGTCAGGCTGTCCTTGCCGCGCGATTTCATGACGCTCTCCCGCCTTTCTTCCGCCCTTTCCGTAGCCAGAGCCGCCGCTTCGCTCGGCAGCATATATATCTCCGACTTCGCTTCTTCTACCGATTCGAGCGCAGCTTCCTTTTCCATCACCGCTTCTTTTTGCAGAACATACTTGGCGATTTTATCCGCGTCGGCGATTGCCGTAAACAGCGCGTTTGGATCGCTCTTTATCGCCGATTTCCAGCTCCCGACATACGCGCCGCTGTTGCGCACCGCGTTTTCGTCCACGTCGATGCCGAAATCCTGCTCCATAAATACCGAAGCAATCTCCGCGCGCAATTCTTCCATCGCGTATTCTTCCGAATTCCTGTCCGCGTTCAAGGGTCTGTTCAGCCGCGTTTCGTGTCCCGTAGAATGTCCCATTTCGTGCAAAGCCGTCGAATAGAACTCCTGCATATCGTAAAAGTCCTCGCGGACGGGAAGATGGATCTCGTCGCTCGTTTTACTGTAATATGCCTGCGAACCGCCGTACACAATCTTCGATTCGTGCTCGTTCCAATACGCGAGCATCCGCTCCGCACGCTCCGACTTTGCACTCTCGTCCAAAGCCGAAACCTCCTTTTCGGGAATGCCGTCAATGAGGTCGGCATTGAACACCGTATAATACCTGCGGATCGGATAGACGTTTTCGTCCATGTACGCCTGCCGCTCGTCCGCACTCATCCCGTCCAGCACGCTGCGGTCGAACTTCTCATGCGTGTCCCTGTCCCATAAATCGAAGAACTCGACCGAAACGCCTGCATTCTTGCCAAGACTCTTGCCTTCCGCATCCGTCTTGAACGACCAGTCCCGCGCTTTCATCTGATTGAAAGTCAGCCATCGGTTATCGCTGTATCCGCGCTCCATCGCCACAAGAAAAAGATACAGATTGTTTACGCCCCTGTACTTCTTTCCCGTGACCGCGTTTTCGGGTGCGCCGCGCGTCCGCCAGCCCTGCTTCCACAGCCCGCCGCTGTCCAGATTTGCGACGAGCATATCCGCGAGCTGCTTACGCTGCGGCGAGAGTTTGTCATACGCGCTCCTTTCCGTCGTTTCGTTCATAACGAATTTTTACCTCCTCCTGTAATGCGGGCGATTCGTCCTCGAAGCCGTAGCCCGTATCGTCCCCGTCGTACAGTTCCTCGAACGTATAGCCTTTCGGCACATACAGTTCCACTTCTTTTCTTCTCTTCCTTTTCACGCTTTCCTCCAAAAAATTTTTAGTCAATAACTTTTATGCTATTGACATATAATATCTTATGTGCTATAATGTACTTGCAAAAAGATAAAAGGAGATTTTTCTTATGCCTGTCATCTCACGTTTCTACGGTATGGTCATCAAAATGTACTTCCTCGCTGCCGAGCACAATCCGCCGCATATCCACGTCGTGTACGGCGAATACCTCGGCGTTATCGACATCCGCACGAGCAAAATGCTCGAAGGCGACCTGCCGAACAAGGCGTTGAAGATCGTTCAGGAATGGGTGGGAATACACCGCGACGCCCTGCTTACCATGTGGGAAACGCAGAACATTACCCCACTCCCGCCCATCGAATAACTGAAAGGAGGTTTATGCAATGTTCCATAAAATTACTTCCCTCGCCACGCTACCCGATTACATTCTGCTCGTCGGGTTTGCAAACGGCGAATTCAAACAGTTCGACTTAAAACCGCTCATTGACAAATATCCGCCCTTTGCTACTTTGAAAGACGTGGACGGCTTATACGAACAAGCCAAGATAGACGCGGGCGGGTACGGGATCGTCTGGAACGACGACCTCGACATTTCCGCGGAAGGGATTTACGAAAAGGGCGTTGCCTGCGCCGCACCCGACGATGTTGAAAAATACAGGCAAAACCTTCTTTCCGCCCTCACAAAGGCGCGGCAGGACGCAGGGCTGTCGCAAAAACAGCTTGAAATCCTTTCCGGCGTTGCGCAGCCATGTATCGCCCGTACCGAAAAAGGCGCGACGGACCCGAAACTTTCTACCCTTTTGAAAATGCTCGAACCGCTCGGTTTGACATTATCAATTACAAGCATTTAACCCCCGGCAGCGGCTAAAAGCCGCTGCCTTTTCTTTTTACTTTCCGCCCTTGTCCGCGCCGTTTGCGGAGCGAGGTTTGTAACTTTTCTGTTCCCGTTTGGGCTGAAACCTCTCCGCATTTTCGCGCACCGCTTTCATTGCCGTATGCTCATAGTATTCGGGCGATTTTTCGGGACGGTACAGTCCGCTCGTCGCGTTAATGCGCAGCATCTGATCGACGTCGCCGTTGCACCAGAACGCGAGATAAGTCATGAGCGCCATATCCGAATTGGAATGGTTGTGCTTCAAGTCCTGCCCCTCATAATAGGCTTTGAAAGTCGCGCCGTTTTTCGCCGAGCAAGCCTTTTCCACGACGTCGCGGTCGGACATCGAGGACAAGCCCTCCACGCCCTGTCCAGCCCCCTTCCATTCCGCGTGTTTGCCGCAAACTTCTTCCAGATGCCCTTTGATAGGCAGAACGTCAAAATTTGCAAGGTTGCTGTCATTGCCCGCCCTGTCGCCCGTCACGGTGATGAAGTGCGATTTTTGATAAAATTCAAGTTTTCCGTCCTTTGAGAACGAACGCACGTCCATCCCGTCCGTCTTTCCGAAGATATGCAGCCCGTTCCTGCTTACCGAAATCTCGCGGTATGTGTCGCCGCAGGCTTGCCACGCTTCTTTCGCTGTATCCGAAAGCTGACGGTTGCCGTTAAAGCAATGATCAAGGTCGATACAACAGATATTGTCCTTCCCGTCCAGCGCATAAGCAAGCGATACCCCGCCGTTCTCATGTGCGTATTTGCACGCCGTATCAAAGTCCGTCCACGTTTCGGGATTGTCGATCTCCGCGAACTTGCCCGTTACGGGCGAAATGAGGAACTTGTCCGGTCTGCCCTTTTCCTCGTTCTGCCGCGTGCGCACGATCACCCAATTCGGACGGGTAAGCATTTCGGGCGGGAGATTCTTGCGCAGCAATTCTTCTCTGCCGTTGAATTTGTCGATGCGCGTTTCGCTCGGTCGGTTCAGTTCGCTGCCGAAGTCCTCGTTTGCCGTACCATCCATGACGGCTTTGAACTCCTCCGCCGTAAGCTGCGTATGCCTGTCGTTGCGGTTATCTCGCAGCAATACCTCGAAATTTTCCGAGAGATTTGCTTCGATACCCGCGTCGCCGGGTTTGAGCTGGTCGTTGAACAGATAAAAGCAATACCCCGCGTATTCGCCCGTTTCGGGCATTTTGAACAGCGTCTGCGTCTTATATTCCGCGATTTTTGCGTTTGCGGGAATGACCGTTTTGACTGTTTTGCGCTCGCTGCCGCTCTCCTGTGCGGTGCGGGCATAGTCCTCCTCTTTCGTCCCGTTGCAGGCCTCGAACACATCATATGCCGTTACGACCAGCTCCTCATCCGTCGCGCGGTTTTTCAATGTCACGTTGAAATCTTCCGGCAAAGTGATGAGAATGTTTCCGCTCTCGCCGCGCTTATCTTCCTCCACAAACACGTTCGGGATATAAAAACTGTATCCCGCAAATTCGCCGTTTGCGGGCATGGAAAACAGCGACGACTTTTCGTATGTACCGCGCAGCGCTTCCTGCGGCACGGATATGGCGTACCACGACGTGTCGTCCGCGCGTTCCCTGCGCTCGTAGTCTTTGTTCGACGTGCCGCCGATAATCTCGACAAACTCTTGCACCGTGAAGATGACTTCGTCTCCGTCGCGGTTTTTAACGGTCACTTCGCCGTTCGCAGGGAATACGAGTTCGTAACAGAGTTCGCGCCCGTCGCTCTCCATATCCACGAGCTGGCGGCTTTCCTTGATGCGGCTGTTGTAAATGTTATAGGTATAGCCCTCATATTCGCCGTTCGGCATACGCATAAAGCTGTGCCTGTCGTATCTGCGGATGAGCGCGTCGCGCGACACCTTTGCCGTCAGCCACTTGCTTTCCGCCTGCGGCTTATATTTTTCGTCGATGAACGCCTGCGCCGATTCCTGCGAAACGAAATCATATCTGCCCTGCGCCCATGTCCCGTCTTTTACGTCGTAGCCGATGGCAACGACGTAATCTTTCTGCCTTTTGACGATGGCTATGCCATGCCCGTACTTGTCGCGCTCGATATGCACGACGGGCAGTCCCCTCGCCGTTTCCGTCCTGTACCGTTCTTCCTGCATTTCTTTCTGCTCCTTTTTCGTTTCTTTTTCCATCGCGCGGATACGGGCGATAAACCCGTCCAATACCGCGGGATGGGACGCCACTTCAAACTGCCGGCGATGTTCCATATCTTCCCTGACCGCAACGGCTTTTGCCCAAGCCTTTGTTTCGGGCGAAAACCTTCCGTCCCAATCATGGCTCTGCACGGTGCTTGCCAACACATACCCGACGCGCTCCATGCCGAACTTTTCCACAAGCTCTCTTTCAAACCCCTTGTTCAGCCGATACCCGTCGAAGTTCTTATTTATCGTCTGCTCTATCTCGTGTCTGCACTCGATATTCGCTTGCAGCGAGCGTCTGTATAATTCCTCCTCTCCGTTCGCCCGCGCATATTCAAACGAATTGCCGTACAGCGGCACGTCCTCCGTCATTGCTCTTTGCATCTTCCACCTGTCGTTGATATAATTTTTCGTCAGTTCGGAAAGCTCGCTCCAATCCTCTATATTGATTTGGTCGCTCGTATCCATATAATAGGCATACACCCGCTCGGTGAGCGCGCTCCCGTCCTTGACAAGCTCGGCAAAATCCTCGCCGTCCAAATAATAATCGTCCACGTCTTCGATAAATTCGGCGTAGGCAGCGAAAAAGCGTTCTTTATACCCGGCACGTTCCGTATTCGGATCTGCCTGCAACTCTTTGAGCGCCGCCCTTGCGTTTTTCGCTACCCGTTCGAGCGTATCGGCATTGCGCCTGACTTTTTCCGCCTCCGTGCGCATTTCCCGCTTTGCCGTTTCCGCCGTGCCGTACACCGCCTTATCGGGTATATCTCTGCCCGTTTTCAGAAACATGATCTTATACTCTTCCAACCGCGCCTCAGGCAACGTACATTTCGGCGCGGCTATGACATACCCTTCCGCCAGCTTGCCAATGTCAGAGAGCGAATCTTGCGAAAGACCGTCGGGCATAAAATAATACGCCGTGCCGTCTGCGCCTTTGCCGAAGCATCTTGGCTCGCTTGCTTTGCGCAGCTCTTCGGGATAATACTTTTCCGCATACTGTTCGATAACTTCCTGTCGCTCCCTGTATGTATGCAGCGCGAGGTCGCCGTTTTGCTCATAGAACGCGGCAAGCCGCGGCAGCATTTTCTCTCCGTCCCTGTCCAACGCCATAAAATACGCATACGGCAGCGTGTCGGTTTGCCGCAAATACTCGCTCATATTTCGGTAAAACAGATTCCTGCCGAGATTGTTCGCATAGTCGGGATGTTCTGCCTTGTACCGTTCATAGAACGCGCCCGCCTGTTCGCGGACAACTGCGGCATAGTCCTTATCTTCCGTGCCGGCATTTTCCGAAACGGTATTCTCGTTGTAATACTCGATAAGCACTCTCATCTCGGTCGCGTTGCCGACATCGTGCGAAACACCGTCCCTGTCATAGTCGTACAGCCGCTCAATGATCCGACCGTTGCCCCGCATGAGTTTTTGCACGTCCTGTTCGGACAGGAGATTGTGTTGCCCGCTTGCAAAATAATCCGCAACCGCTTTATAGAACCTTTGCCTGTACGGAAGTTCATCCTCCGCGTTTTTTTCAAACGCGGCATACTCGTTCAAAACGCTGTTTCGGACACTTTGATATAACGCCATGCTCCGATCCGCGCGTTCTTTCGTAAGTTTGTCCGCGGCACGCTGCATTTTCCCGATGACCGAGGTTTCATCCGACAAGTCCTCCTCTTGAATTTCCCTGCCGATTTCCAGATATACGACAGACCTCGCTCGTGTATCAAGCGCCGCAGAATCCGCTGCAATGACGAACGCATCCGCGCCGTCACCATATTCGGCTATCTCTTTGAACGTCTGCTCGTTCAGTTCGCCGCGCACATACGCATACGCAGTGTTTTCCGTATCTTTGCCGCAGTACCGGACAAAGCCGCCCGGCTCACGCTCCGCCGATTCGTTCTCGGCTATCGCCTTTGCTTCGTTTTCCGTTTCCAAAAAATCCACCTCTCTGTCAATTTCGTTTTCGGGCTCTATGATCTCCACCCGTCTGTTCTCGTCCGACATATCGCTCACCGCAGCGTCCAGATCGTCGTAACCGAGCATGGCGACCGTCCGCTTTCTGCCGCCCAACTCCTTTTCATACGTCGTAAAGCCGTATTCAAAGGCGAGCGATTTGGCGTCGTCATCGCACGTTTCGTAATATTCGCCGTTTTTGATAAAGATCACCGCGTCGGGCTTTTGCGATTTGCGTTCTGCATAGAGCGCATACAGTCTTTCCGTCATGCGCCTGTGTGAACGCTTTTCGGGATTTTGTTTTTCCTGCCCTGCCTGCGGCAGCGCCATAAAGTTCGTCTCCTCCTCGCTTTCCGTTTCCTCGTCCGTGTCGATGACCACCTCTTCCCGTTTGTTGAGGTCGAGCCCCGCATTGATCTCGGACAGTTCTTTTGTGATTTCCTCTATCTTGCCCTTGTGTTCAAACGGTTTTTTCAGTTCTTCTTCCGCAACGGCGAGGTTGGAACGCAACTGTTCGAGTTTGGCGGCAAAGCGCGAACGCTTTTCGGGAAAGTCCTTTAAGAAGTTATCCAGCCTCGTGATAAGACCGAGTTCGCTTTCGGCGATTTCCATGACGTATTCGCCGCTGCCCGTGAGCGTAACGCTGCGCGAGGTCAACGCTTCCGGCACGTTCAGACTGATCTTCAAACCGCCGTATTCCGCCACCGCTACGCCGTAACGGTTGGAACGCAGCGCGTCCATGAGCGCAGCCGCGCCTTCCTTTTTGTCCGTGTACGTCCTGCCCTGCACGTTTACGGAAAAGACTTCCGCGTTGTACTTTTCTTTGATGGCCGCTTCGTCCGCTTGTGCGTTTTTTACGATCTGCTCCTGCCTGCGGATCTGTGCGGGCAAGTCTTTATAAACCTTGTCCTGTAAGGAATACAGGTTCTTTTTATACTGCCCTTCCAGCACGCGCAGCCGCGCCAATTCCGCTTCGAGCTCCATCTTCTGCTTTATCTTCGGGTTCGCCGCCGTAATTGCTTTGATTTCGGCATACGAGAGCGTCGTTTCGTCGATGTCCTCCGCTTCACGGACCGTAAGGCTTCCGCTTTCGATTTGTGAAATAAACCGCTGCTTGTTTTCGAGGATCTGATAACAGTAGCTGTCCAGCGTTCGTTTTGTTACATAGGTGAAGATTTTGACCGTCTTGTTGTCGTTGCCCTGACGGATACCCCTGCCGTCGCGCTGCTGCAAGTCGCGCGGGCGGTACGGCGCGTCCAGATGATGCAGCGCGGCAAGCCGTCTTTGCACGTTCGTGCCCGCGCCGCACTTTTCCGTGCTGCCGATAAGGATACGAATCTTGCCCTCGTTCATCTTGTCGAACAATGCCTGTTTATCCTTGTCTGTCAGTTTTTCGGAAAGCATCTGTATGACTTCTGGCGTAACATTCGATCTGCCAAGCGTTTTTAATGCCTGTATAACCAAACTTGTCATATAGGACAATCCGGTAATCTCCTTATTGGTCCGGTGCTTAAATTCCAGCTTTGTAGAGTTCCACTCGTAGGTCTTATATGGACCATCGCTGATATAGGACCATACTGCTGTTACCTGTGTTGAAAGACCTAACAGGTTCAATGCTGTATTCCCACATGGGGCAATCGTCCAGTGATAACTTCGTGCCAATGCGTTCGCCACCGCTTCCGGGTCTGCCGCCACATATTCATCCAGAAGTTTGCTATATTTTGGTTTTTCATAAACTCCTTTCAAAATACGGCGCAATGTTCCTGATTGCACTAAACGGCTTAAACTTTGACGAATAGTGGATGTATCTGCAATATCCGCAAAATCAGACATCACAAAAACAGTTCCATCTTCAAGAGAAAGAACACGCTCTCGTATTCGTTTTGTATATCCGTTGTCCACAATACCGCCTCCCTTCATGTCACGAATATTATATATTATTCGTGACATGATTGCAATAGGTCCTA
>OLWC01000182.1_pt1 | contig 38562 bp, 47 predicted proteins | sample 1673911 | NCBI WGS metagenome assembly OLWC01 (sample SAMEA103958134, study PRJEB25191) | human gut metagenome
TTCATGGCCTTCTTCCTGCCGCGATGGTTGCGGTTCCTTGTTTACGGCGGTATGAGTCTATGACGCTTGTAAAGGCAGGAAAAACCTTTTTAAACGGTCTTGGAAGGAGGGGAAAAGAACAAACGGAAACCTGCCCCATACTGATGGAGCAAGCGCCGTTACAGGACCGGCCTGGGAATGACGCTCTGCTTTTGGGAGAGAAAAATTGCTTCTTCCCCAAAAGTCAAAGGCAGGCGGAAGTAATGGGGGAAAATGCTCAAGGAGCCGGGAAAAGACTGCCGGGGGTCTAAGAGGTTACCTGTAAAACTCCTATTATTCGGAACGGCCTATTTTGAAAACAGGCCAGTGGCAGTGAAAGGGCCGGGTGCATCAACCGCATAATAAATGCTCCATTACAGATGACGCATCATTTGTTATCGGCACGGTGTGTAAAAGAGCAATTGCGCCGTCCTGGTTCATGTTCTGAAGGTCCGTTATCAAATGTTCACGACCATGGAACTTACAGCCGTTACCATTACATTTCAATGATATCGGTTTGCTGGAGGGGAATGATTCTTTTTAGCATTTATTGTTTACGAGTGGTTCTTATGTCATTCCTCGCTATTCCGCACAACGGAAAATTGTGTGATCCGCCGGCCTGTTTCCTGAAAAATAAGAAAGACGGCGTTGCTTGCCGTCCCAGCTGCCGCCATACAGCAACTCCAGCTGCTTGCAGCATTGCAGGCAGAAAATCATGGAATAAAGCATTACTGCCGGCAACATCATTGCATGCCGTCAATCTTATGCTTGTATCCGCAAGATGTTTTATTCCCCCGCCATTCTCCGGTAAGTTTTTTCTGGAACTCTTTTCCGGAGAATGGACGGAGAACAATAGCAACAACTAGTTGGCGGGAGGCGGCGTAAAGGTGCGGGCTGACATATCCTTGTCCAGAACCAGCATTCCCTGTCCTTCTCCCTTGATCATGCGTAATTTGCTGATGATGTCCTTGACGCTTTCTTCCTCTTCCACCTGTTCGGTGACAAACCATTGCAGGAAAATATCCGTGGCGAAATCCCGTTCTTCCTTGGCAAGGTGCACCAGTTCGTTGATTCGGCGAGTGACTTCCTGTTCGTGGGATAGCGTTTCTTCAAAAATTTCAAGAATATTGGACCAGTTTGCATCCGGAGCGTCTATGGAAAGCATTGTAACCTGGCCTCCGCGGGAAAGAAGGAAATCATAAAATTTCAGCGCATGAGCGGTTTCTTCCTGATATTGAATGCGCATCCAGTGGGAAAAACCTGTCAGACCGGCATCCTGCAGATAGGCGGACATGGCCAGGTAAAGGTTGGCTGAATACATTTCCCATTTGATTTGCTCATTAAGAGCAGTTGCCATTGTTGTACTGATCATATTGTAAAATCCTGTTGATTTTTCCCACTTCTACAAAACAAAGTCCGCAGGATCAAGATAATCCTGCGGACTGTATGACGGGAAGGGGGGGAAGGGAAGGCGTCAGGCTTTTGCGGAAACCTCCTCCGGAATATTATCTCCAGGGAGCTCTTCCGCCGGAACGGAGGGGGATTCCTCAGTTTCCGTAACCACGCTGTTTTCTTCAGATGCTTCCTCTCGGGCGGCGGCTGCCTCAGAAGAAGAGGCTGCCTTCTGTTTTTCTGGTGCAGCGGAATCCGTTGTCGGCGCGTCCTGGCCCTTCTCTTCCGGTTTCCGTTTTTCCTTGGGAGCCTTCTTGGGAGAAGGAGCTTGGGCGGAGACGGTTCTTGGGCGGCTGACAGTGTTATTGGAGAAAACCAGAATGTAGCCCTGTTCGGACAGCCAGAGCAGATCACGGACCAAATTCTGCTGTTTTTCCATGGCCTGGGCTACTTCTTCTTCCGTGGCCTTTTCCTGTTCCGGGACTGGGGCCAGCTCTTTAAGCATGGCATCGACGCCTTTGCCGGGATTATTGGCCGCCCAGGTGGCAATGGACATCAGGGAATCTGATAAGACGGTGCCTTCTTCCATGGCTTTGGGGCGTGCCGGGCCGGTGTAATGGTTGCCTTTCCACTTGAAAATAGGCATATGATGCCGGGCTAACCCGTGGCAAAGGTTGGGAATCAGCATGCTGGGATGGCGGCGGGTGGTGCCGGATAATTGGATCAGGTGCGCCCACAGACCGGGGGAGAGGTGATTCTTTTTCACGGCTCCGTTGACGAACACCTTGTCCGTAACGTCATAGCACTCGTCAAAGTGGTTGGATTCGAAATCCTGTTCTACCGCGGCGGGAGATTCCAGAAGCACTTCGGAGGCTCCTTCCCGAACGGGCTTCCAGGCGGTGCGTTTGGAAACGGCTTCCTGCCATGCCTGGACAGCTTCTTCGCTCTTGTCCGTCACAATCTTGGAACGGAAAGCCTCAAAAGTCATGTTGGCAAATTTGGTGCGATGCAGGTTCATCAGGGCGGACTGGTAGCCGTGCCAATTAACGGGACCTACCAGCTCGTTGTTTAAGGAACATTTGGCAATGGCTTTGAAATCTCCTTTTGGAGCTTCCACTTCCTGTTCTACGGATTCGTAATACTTGGGCATCCAGGTGGACTGCCAGAGGTGTTTGACGGCCTCCTGTCGGGAAATAAAGCAGGCGCCGTCGCCATGCTTGCAATGGTACAGATCCGGGCCGTTTTCCTGCTTCATGAATACCAGGTCATAACGGTCGTAGGAACCCATGACCACCTTGGCAAGATCCAGCAGGGAAATGGTGCGGCGGTGTTTCTGTACTTCCTGGTGCAGGGCAGCCAGGCCGGAATCCACGGGGCGCAGCTCCACGCGCAGGCCTTCCGTCGGTTCCTCCATGGCGGAGCGGGGAGTTTGATCGCGGCGGTTGCGGAAGGAGCCGCGCGTACGGTCTTCCCGGTTAAACCTTCTTTCGCCGCTTTGACCGTCAACACGACGTTCCCCCCGGGGCTGGCGGCCTTCACGGTTGTCGCGCCGCGGTCGGCGGTCGCCTCCCTGCCTGTCGCCGGACCTGCGTTCCGGGTAGGATACAGGCCGTTCCTGACGGGCTCCCGGTCTCGCCCAGGCCGGACCAAATTGAAAGTCGGCCAAGCCGGAAAGGTCCGGAATCTGCTGCTTGGGGTCTGTGGAAGGAGTTTCGTCGGTCATCATGTACGGGTTGTTTCAATAGCAACTAAATGAGGTGGATGGCAATCATTTTACGTGCAAACAGACCGAAAATTGTTCAAAATGTCATGAAAGGCATCTGGAAATGCGACTATTTCCGGTGTATCCTTTCAACTCAACTTCTGTCAAATGCTCTATATGGATAAAATACGTCAACGACTTTCCGACCTTGGTTACGCCATTTATGATGCTCCCGCTCCCGTAGGCTCCTATGTGCAATGCGTACGCACGGGCAACCTGCTTCACCTCTCCGGCGGCATTTCCGTGAACGGGGACGACAAATACTTTGGCAAAGTAGGTCAGGAGCTGACGGTGGAAGAAGGTCAGGCCGCTGCGCGCGCCGCTATTTTGAATCGTCTGGCCGTTATTGTGCAGGCGGTGGGGTCTCTGGAAAAAGTATCCCGAATCGTGGCCGTGAACGGATTTGTGAATGCCGGCCCGGATTTTTATGACCATCCTAAAGTATTGAATGGCGCATCCGACCTGCTGGTGGAAGCCTTTGGAGAAATTGGCCGCCACAGCCGTACGGCGGTAGGCGTATCCGCCCTGCCGCTCAATGTAGCGGTGGAAATCAGCATGGTGGTGGAAGTTCGTGATTAATATTTAAAAACCGGAAGGGATTCGTGCTTGAATCCCGGCGGCATTCCTGTAGAGTGCCGTCCGGTCAATGCCCCCGTGGCGGAATGGTAGACGCTGCAGACTTAAAATCTGTTGTCCGCAAGGACGTACCGGTTCGAGTCCGGTCGGGGGTACTTTATCGAAATTAAATCTTGTAAATAAAAAGCCCGCTGTTTGCGGGCCTTTTTGTTTTGCTTCAATATCATTTGCTGGCTGATTCTCCATCAATAATTTTTGTTTTCCCGGATGAGTAAAACAAGGATGGTGGTGTTTCGTGGCTATTCTTGTCATGAAATGCAGAAAGCAGAGAGAAGAATGTTGAGTGGAAACAGTTCTGAAAAAAGAGTTTGTAACAGGGCGCCTCAGGCTGAAAAATAGAAATACGGAGTATGAAATTGTTGGGTATCTTCCGGTTTGGAAAATCAGATGGTTCATGGCGCCCTGGAAAAAAGGGAATGCTGCTGGCGTTGAAAATAGCAGGAGGCATGTTTGCGGGAGCGGTTGTGGTATGCGTTGCCGCAGAATGGTACATTTATTCCGTTTCAGAGGGCAGGATTGTTGAGCATTCCAGGGATGTTCCCGTTCGTGCTCCTGTTCTGGTGTTAGGATGCTCCCCAACATTCATGGGGAGCCCTAACGGATATTTCCATAACAGGATGGATACGGCCTCGGAACTTTGGAAAGATGGAAAAGCAACGGTTTTCATCGTTTCCGGAGATAATAGTTCTCATGCTTACAATGAACCGGAATGGATGAAACAGGCTCTGGTGGAACGTGGCGTTCCAGAGGAACGGATTGTATGTGACTTTGCTGGATTGCGGACTTTGGATTCTGTCGTGAGGATGAAGGAAATTTTCGGCGTTTCGACGATGATTGTTGTTTCTCAGGAATTTCATAATGAACGCGCCCTGGCAATCGCAGCGCATGAGGGGATGGCGGCCTGGGCCGTCAGCGCGCCGGATGTTCCCAACCGCCGTTCCCGTATGAAAAGCTGGTTCAGGGAGCGTGCGGCCCGCGTATGGATGATGCTGGACTTGTGGGTTTGGAGCCGTGAACCCCGTTTTTTGGGAGAACCTGTGGTTTTGCCGGAAATAAAAGAGGAAAAATGAACAATACTTCATGCGGCAGGGCTCGTCATAAGATGTCTTTGATGCGGTACGGCAACCCAGAAGGAGGGTGTGCCCGCGCCTCGAATCATTAAATGCTGAATGGTCCAATCATGTCGGCTACGTGGGATGATTTGCCATGAAGATGAACAAGGCCAGAAAGCCTGAGTGAACAATTCGTCATGAAGACGGTCGGAGGTGGTGGCCGTACGTTTCATTGTCCTTCATGGAAGAAACAGGTGCAATCCTTCCCCTTATCTTATGCGTATGGGTGGGCAACGGTTGAAAAAAGGATGGTTGGGAAACATCAGAAAGCTGATGCTCTGGTCGGAATAAGTTTGCCTCCATATCTTTGGAAAAAACACTCCGGAACAGGTTCTGTTGCGTTTTGATGCGGCTGACGCTCCCTGTTGGAATTCCATATTTGATTAAAAAGGGGAAAGGATACGGTAAAAATCATTGACTCTTTCCGGGAAAGTGCTATGCAGATTTCAGCGGCTTGTGAAAAGCGGGCTGTTTTATTCCGGCTGTCATGTTCCCTTCTTCTAGCGGTCAGGAAGGCCGTCTCTCCAACGGCAAAGGCTCGGTTCAACTCCGGCAGGGAATGCCATCCGGCAGCCATGTTTTGTTTCCTGCCGTGAAAAGGCGGTAAATTGCATCAGGAAAAGCAAACTACGGGGGAGTTATGATGGAAACACGCTTTCAATGACTTTCCCCGTCCATTCCGGTAGTGGCTTTCCTCCGAATAAATGAAGAAGCATGGGAGCGGTATTGGTGGTATTGTTTGGTTCGGAAATCAGGAAATTTCTCTTAATGCCCGGACCTGAAATTCCCCATGGAACTATCATTTCCGCTGCGCTCGTCCCCCCGTGGCCCTTTCCGATTCCCCCATGATCCGTCAGAAATAGAAAATGCGTATCGTTGAATAAGTCTTCCTGCCTCAATTTCTGAAAAAAGATTCCAATTTGCTGATCCGCCTCTTCAATAGATTGAAGGTATTCTCTGGACATCCAGCCGTATTTGTGCCCCGCATGATCTGTATGAACGGAATAGAGAAAAACCACAGTCGGGTTGTAGCGGTGTTTCTTGACGAATTGGAAAGCCTGATGGTAATTGGAAGCATAGGCGTCGTTTGCCAGGTACTTGATTTCATCCAGGTATTTTTCGTTGAACGGATAGGCAAGAGGTTTCCAATTATAGTAAAAAGCTGTTTTGCAGGAAGGCTGGCATTTTTTCAGGGCCTGGAATACGGAGGGATAATATCCGTCTTCGTCTCTCCGTACGGCGGGGTAGGAGGAATTTGCCGGCGTCCAGTTATTATTGAAGACTCCGTGCTGTTCCGGGCCGCTGCCGGTTAAGTGACTGGTCCAGTTAGGTAACGTGACGGAGGGCATCACAACCCGCGTATCCAGAGAAAAAGCTCCCTGTGACATCATTCCTTTTAAAGAGGGCGCATGCGCCTTTTGAAAACCTTCCACACAAATACCGTCCAGGGAAATCATGATCACTCTTTTGGCGGAATTATCGGAAGTTCTATCTGGTACGGAATTTCTGGGAATGCCGGAATCATATTGTGTAGTGGCAAGGGCTGTATTGCCCGTTGTCATTCCTGCTGCCGCCAGGCCTAATTGATTCAGGAAATTCCGGCGTGTTGTTTGATGATAAGAGTTTTCCATATAAAGTACATACTGTTGGCTTGAAGTATTTTTATCAACGCTTCTGGATATTCGGGAAGCTCATTTCATCGTATAGTTTTTTACGGTCAGGGGCCGAATCCGGGTTTCAAAGCAATTTTTCCAATAATTTGTTCCTTTCCTGTGATAGGATGGTTTTATAGAGAAAGGATATCATCATTTATTGTATTCAAATAGTTAAGTGGGTGTGACAATATAGGAATGCTCCGCAGGCTGTCTCATCTGCGATTTAGGCAAAGCATCTTCCATACGCTTCAAACGAGGGGGCATATCATATTTGTTACGGGCCGTATCCTCATCAATGTTGACCAGAATGCCGGGCGGGAGCGGGGACTTTCAATCTGGACGTTTTACACAGGATGACATTTTTCGCGAGCTGGAGCAGATTTTTCAAGGAAGTGGGTGTTAGGTGCAGTCAGCTCCCTGAAGAAAGATCAGCCGGAGGCAGACAAATATCCCTGATGTTATTCCTCCAACAAGACGGGACAAGCCCGGCAGGTGTGGGTGTTTGCCAGCCATCACGATGCTCGCGCCGCCATTATTAAATCAGCCAATTAGCATAATGATACCATGAGAGAGATACAAATACAGTTTTCCAAGCCCGGTAACTGGAGGGAATTCACACTGACAGCCATCTACCAGGATTCGGATGGATATACTCGCATAGACCGCTATAAACAGAATGATATACCGTCCGGGCAGGCCCCGGCTTTGAGCGCGGCTGTAGCCGTCATTGCAGACATGGAAGAGGACTGGCAAGCCGTCCAGGTATGGGCAAGGCTGGATCATGTTCTTGCCAGTTGGCCTATTTCGGAGGATGGGCCATTTGAAATGGCGGAGGCCATATCATTGACTGTTGAGGCGGTTAATGAGCAAGGGGGACGCCGAATTTTCACCCCGGCCCAATACCAGGAGTTCACAATCAAGGATCCCGCCGCCGTGGCGTTTTTTAAGCATTTCACTACCAGATATGAGCACGAATAAAGAAAAAGTGAGTTGGCTGACTGGTCTCCTGACCGGTTGGGGTATTAAAGAGAGTTGGGCAAAAGTCATTGCCGGAGCTGTGATTGGGGCCCTGGTTGCCGCGGGGATTCTGACGCAACCCGGCTGCGGTCATTCCGTAGACGTCACCCCGAACCGCACCGAAGTATGCAAGGACGGCTCCTGTCTCGTCATTGAGCAGGGCCATATTTCTTATTCCCAGGCCCAGCCGGAAACGGACGTTCCGCCCGTTGTGAAGGTAACTCCCTCCAAGAAGTAACACCATGTGTAAACTCTCCGAAGTACCGGCGCGGTTCATGGATTTTGCCAAGGCGTCCCCCGTGTTTGCCTGCGTCATGCTGTCGCTGGTCATTTGCGGCGCGTCCTGCTGGTACATCGGGGATGTCATGGGACACCATAATGACCGGCTGTGCGACCTGATGACCATGCAGACACAGGCCCAGGTCGAGACGGCCAAGGCGATCCAACTTCTTGCCGTCAGAATTGAGAATATCGAACGGAAGTTGGAAAAATAGGCAACAGTAAAGTTTTTCTTACCAGTTCAATCATATTAACAACCAACCATTAAAGGAGAATACTCATGAAAATAGCCATTGATATTGGCCATGCCAACAATACCGGAGCCCGCGGGAACGGGCTTGAAGAACACGCCGTCGCCGTGACGATCGCCGAATGCCTCGCCCCCATGCTGCGGCAGCTGGGCGCCAAGGTGGACGTGATTGACTTTCCTGGCATGAGCAATGCCCAGGATTTGAACGCCACCATCAAGGCCGCCAATGAAGGCGGCTATGACTTCGGCATCTCCCTGCATTGCGACGCTTCCGACAATCCCCAGGCCCATGGGGCCCATGTGTGTTTTTACCCGGGCAGCGTCAAGGGCAGCAGGCTGGCCATGTGCATCGCGGAACCTCTTTCCCGCCTGCTTCCCGGCCGGGCCAATACCGTACAGTCGCGTCCGGGCCTCGCCGTCCTGAAAAGGACCCGCTGCCCGTGGGTGCTGTGCGAATGCGGCTTTATCACCAATCCTGAAAACGCCGCCCTGATGAAGGACCATCCCTTCGGCATTGCCGAAGCCATTGCCGAAGGGGTGAAGGACTATCTCAACCAGTAACCGCTCATGACCTACCAGGCCCCTTACGCAGCCCGCTACGTTTCCGCCGCCGGCAACCAGATCCAGCTGCTCAACCTCTGGGACGATACGCCGGAGCCTCCCCGCTTCGGCGGATCCATGGAGGCATTTGAAACGTCGCTGGTAGACGGACCGCGAGCGTTCGCGCAGGGGCTGGGAAGCGCCGTGGAGCAGCGCACCATCGCGTTTTACCGATGGTTTACGGATTATCAGGATATGGCCTCCTGGCAGGAGAATCTCGCGCTGTGGATGGCCAGCAACCAGAACGGCTATCTCTACCTGCAGTTCGCCGAACAGCCGCAATGGCGGTTTGCCGCCGTCATCACCGGCTACCAGTTTGAAACCGAGAACTTCGTCCCGCCTCCGTCTCCCGAGGACGGCTATCTGTGCCTGCTGGTCACGCTGACCATGACCGTCACCGACAGGACACCGGACAATTCCAACTGGATATTCAGCGTGACGCCCTCTTCTTTCGACGTTCCCGTCAAGGGAGGCGAATACACCGTTAATGTGGAATCGTCGTTCAGCCCTGGACCGGTAGGGCAGGGTTGGCAGATTGCCGACGTTTCCGAAGGATTAACCGTTTCCGATATCGTCAACGGCAACAACGGGACATTCAAGGTTATCGTCGCGGCCAATGAAGGAGACCAGGACAGGACCATGTCGCTCCAGGTCATTCAGGACGGAACAGGACAGGCTGTTGAGGTTGAATTTCGTCAGCTTCAACCCTCTTACTCATTCAGCCTTGCTCCAACCCAGGTTCAGGTCCCCGTTACTGGCGGAAGCTACCAGGTCCAGGTGACTTCCTATTATGACCCGGGGGCAGTCAGCGTTGACTGGACGCCCAATTCTCCCAGCTCTTCCGTTGTCATCTCCGATATCACGAACGGAAATAACGGGTCATTCACGTTAACCGCGGCGCCCAATGAAGGAGGGGCCGGCTCCGTCGTCGTTTCCGCGACACAGGCGGATTCCGGTTTAAAACAGACAATCCGCGTATTGAGGGCAGGACTGGTCACCCGAAATCATCAGCTTCCCCCGCCCGGAGGGGAATACTCGGATAATCCGATGAGTTATTCCTCATGGAGGTTTATTCCCTCGGACGTTTATCCGGACTTCCCGGAAGGCAACCCCGAAGGAAAGGGACTGACGCTGCAGGAAATCATCACGACGAACCCCACCAGCTCCAATTCCGGCACGTTAACGCTTTACCGGGTGGAAAACGGGTCTGCCTCTCTTCTGGCGACCAGCAGCGAGGCGGTTTCCACCGGAGAGGGCGGAAACGTGAAATGGACGTTTTCTCCCGGCGTGGAAATCCGCTCGGACTGGCAGCTGGTCGTGGAAAACCAGAACGGAATCTATGAGCAGCATGCCATGCTGGAAAGCCCCCAGTCATTTGACGGTCTCGGAGACGAGGCCTACCCCGCGGCAGCCACGGCGGCCGGGCGTACGTTCGGATTATCCCTCGTCATCCGCTACACTTCCACCGAATACCCATCTTAACAGAATAATCCATCATGAACAAACAACAACAAAACGGAATAGAACGGCTTTTCGTCGAATTTGCCGAAGAGTGCGGCAAGAACCCGAACCTGAACCAGGCGGTGCAGGAATTGAAGGAAAGCGTCTTTACTGCCTCTCAAGCCGCTGGCGTCGATCCCTCCCATGCCTTCGGCGTCATCATCCGGGATATGATGATCCTGGAATCCTTGCAGAAACGCGTGGATGAATCCCGAAACGCCCTCACCGCCGGGAAACTGCCCGCTTTCGTCATCGAAGAAGCCCGCCCTCAACGATAACCATCCACATCTACCATCATGGCCACCAAGAAAGAAATTGAAATCAAGCTCAAGTCCACGCTGGACGGAAAAGGCGTGGAAGAAGCGAAACAGAAAATTGACTCCCTGAACAAGTCTACGGAGCAGCTGGATAAAGACAGCCAGCAGGCAACCCGAAGTGTGAAGAACATGGGGCAGGGGGCCTTGCAGGCTGCCTACTTCTTCGATGACTTGCAGTACGGCATCCGGGGCATCATGAACAATATTCCGGGGCTGGTGATGGGCTTCGGAGGCGGCGCAGGTCTGGCCGGCGCGATGTCGCTTGCCGTTCTGGCCGGGGCGAAGCTTTACGATTGGATGGGAAAAACGGAAGACAAGTCGGCGGATCTCGCCAAAAAAATGAAGGAGCATAGCAAAGAGATTGCCGAAGCTTCTCGTCAGGCTATCCGGGCAAGTTATCAGGCTTTGCAGGAATTCAACCAGCAAGAACGCACCAAGACCGTTAATGAAGAGTATCAAAACTATGTAAAGGGAATTACCCGGGAATTTGAATATCAGACGGAAGAGCTTGAAAAACAAATTCGCTTGAGACGGGAGGAAGCGGCTCGCCAGAAAGGCATTGATACACGCCAGGCGGAGCTTGACCGCGTCAACTTGGAAGTGGGCTACCAGGAAGGAAGAATCACTAAGAGGCAGCGAGATTACGGCTTGATGATGGTTGATCAGAATCTGGACCAGAAAATCAGACAGCGTGATTTAGGCGTGGAGCAGGCTAATTATATGGATATTGGCAAACAGCTTGCGGAGGCAGTCAAGGCCCGAGATGCTGCGGAAGCTCATGCTTTTGATATGCAGTTCAAGCAAGGGAACCTTCCTTCTCTTCAAAATATTCTTGGACTTTTACAGCAGCAGGAACGCATTCAACAAAGGATAGATAAGATTACGGCGGAAAACGATGATCTAAATAATCAAATATATAAAACTTCATCTCTAGCGAGGGTTCCTAACTCCGAAGGTAGAAGATATAGAGAAAAGCTTGAAGAACTTCAAGCAAAGCAAGAACGTCTTTTAGCTACTCGTTCAGCAGCACAAGAAGAAGGCAATGCTGTCCAATCTAGATTGGAAGAATATCAGGATTCGTTAAGAGCCGGCGGCGTAAATCTTGAATTCGACTATAGACAAGGAACTGACATAAGCAGTCGCTTCAAACAAGCATCAGATGCAGTAGAAGAGTTTAAGAAGAATACGGATGCCGCGAAAAAACAGTTCGATGATTTAACGGAGAAAGCCGGTTCTTTGGGGGATGCAATGGCTTCGACCGAAGCATCTATCAAAAACATGGAACAAACCGATGCTCTTCAAAACCAAATAGACGCCGGCAAGGTTAAATCATTTAACTTGCAAAGAGACAGGGAAGAAGCAGAGGAAGCCCGAAGAAATGAAGAGAAAATAAAGAAGGCTCGTGAACGGGCCGAAAGGGATGCCAAAAAGCAGACTGCCGAAAGGCAGCAGGCGATGATCCGCGGCATTACTCTTGAAGGCGTACCCGAGCATCCTACCGCCCAGCAACGCGCCCGGATTGCGGCTGCCCGCGAAGCTTTGAATGCAGGGAAGAAACGCCTTGCGGAAAGCATTTCGGACAAAGATACGGAAATCGACCCCAGCGAGCTTGAAGGAGTGTTTGACGTTATGAAAAACTCATTGATAGAAAGCGGACAATACACGAAAAAATTGATGGATTATTTGAAAACCATAGCAACAGCACAGACCGCCAATGTAAATGCCATTCAAGCAGATACGAAAAAATATGTAGATGCTAAATTCGAGGAAATCTTGAAAATAGTACAGAAGGGCAACGGAAGATTGCAAACAGGGATAAACCGTCTTGCCGGAGGCTTTTAACAGCTTTTAGGCTTGAACTAACGCCGATTTATAGCACCATACCACTATGGTTAATTATTACGTTGCTTATGACTCAAACCATGCTGATGGGCCTTACTCATTTGAAGAACTAGCAGAACGTTTTGATGCGGGCGAAATCAACAAAGAAACTCTTGTTTGCCCTGAAGGCGGGCAAGAGTGGTTTTCTTTCGGAAGTGTGTATAAGCATTACAGAGAAGAAATGCTATTAGAAAAAAAACAAGAACTGAATAAGCAACTAGAAACGCAAAAAAGCGATGCAGAACTTTTTCTAGAACTTTTCCGAACAGTTGAAGGCATATTTCGTTTTGTAGGTATAATTGCCTTGATTGCTGGATTTATATTGTTTTGTAACAATATGGAAGAAAAGCAAACCGAAATAGGATTCATTTACCTGTTTTCGGGCGCTTTCTCCTGCCTTGGCTGTTTCTGGTGTGCAAAAGTTCTGACGTTACTCCAAAAGATCGCCGATAAGAAATAAACCACTAACCATTTTACAAGCAGCAGGAACCACGACATCACCATCAATGACCTGCTGGCCCTCAAGCCGTCGAGCCTGACCCACGACCAGCAAAGCTTTTCCGCCTCCGCCATCACCGCGGTTTATCCCGTCCGCACTTTGGGCGAGGTCTTGCCCTTCCAACAGTTCGACACTGTCACCATTTCCCAAAACGGGAACACCATTCTTTCCGGTCTCGTTTCCAGCATCGAAAAGACCTACAGCGGCTCTTCCCGTGCGTGGAAAATCGTCTTTTCCGATCCCTGGTATTGGCTGGACAACTGCTTTGCGCTGGATTCCGAATGGAAGCCGGTCTTCTCCATGTGGAATAAAGTCAGCGGAGGGGGCGGCATCATTCCGAAGATAAGCATTTCCTCCGCGCTCTCCCGGGTGCTGAACCTTGCCAAACACCACCCGGCGGACTACGAGCTGCGTATCAGCGACGACAAGATGCTGATTCCGTGGAACGCCTCCTGCGATACGCTGGGCAGCCTCCTTCAATCCATCCGCCGCTGGTCGCCCCGGATGGTCTCGTACTACGACTACAGCGGAGCGCGCCCCAAGCTCATCATCACGGACTATGACGCCCTGACGCCCATTGCGCTTCCCTTGCAGCCGACGGAAACGGTCAAGTCCATGGACGTCTCCCTGATCCCCCGGGGCGACCTCGTTCCGCCCTGCGTGGCTATCGTCGCGGAAACGACCGGCAGCAACGGCTACCGCGTCTCCTACCTGTCCAAATACCCGGAAGACGGGGACCCGACCTTGCCGCACTCCATTGTTTACCGAACGTCAGTAGACTTCTACTACTCCAAATACAGTTCTACGGGGGAGCCGGTAGAAGATCCGCAGCCGGTGCAGGGCACCAGGGCCGGCAGCCTGTCTTACCAGCGCATGAAAGTGACGGGGACCAGGATTGACCAGAACGACATGATCAACAGTTTCTGGAAAAATCATTTCCCGTGGATGAAAGATGTAGGAGCAATCGCCGTCTATGACCAGGATCCGACCATCACCGGGAAGCCCTGGGACGGAACGGAGGAAGACAAGCCGCGAGGCTACAACACCGCCGCCACAGGCTATGAACTGACGGACGGGCAAATTCATACCAAATCCATCCGCCCGCAATGGTGCAACGCCACCGTCAAGCAGCGTCTTGCCATCCCGGAAAGCGCCCCGGCCAAGTGGAGGGAGAAATTCAAGAATGTGGGAACGCTGCAAGGCGTGCCCTGCTTCTGGGAAGAATTCTCGGTGGATCTGGTCACCATGGACCGCCCCTACGCGAGCTACCCCATTGACGGCATCTACAACGGGGAACAGCCCTCCAACGGTCCGGAAGAAGGGGAATCGCCGGAACCGTCGGAAGGAGTGCCCTATGGGGACATTGCGAAAACGGTCTGGGAATCCATGCAGGAATTGCCGTGGGACGGCTCTATTTCCTTTGTCGCGCTGGGAGAAGCGCAGACGCGGCAATACATGGGCCGCCGCGTCTCGCTGCTGGGAGGAAACCCCGCCTGGCAGAACATCAACACCATGATTCAGACTGTTTCGCGCGACCTGCAGACCAACGTGATTTCCCTGTCCTACGGCGCGCCGGAACAACTAGGGATTGAAGAATGGGTAGAATTGAAGCGCGTGAATGCTACGTCACGCAGATCCTCCACGCTGGAAAACATGCAGGGGGCGCCGGAATCGACGGAATACGGCTTTGACCCCAAGCCGGAATCCCCTACCATCAGCCAGCATATCACCAAATCCACCGGAGAATCCACGCCCGCGCCGGAATACGGCTTCCAGGTGCGCTTGCAGAAAGATACGGAGGGAGCCATCACCGGGGCGCAGATGAAGCCCGGCGCGCTCTATCTGAACGGCTCGCTGCTCGGCAAATACCCGCAGGGGGGCGGTTCCGGTTCCTCGTGGGTAACTATCCCCCAAACCAGCGGGGAAGTATGGCTCAACGTCCACTTTGACAAGAACGCCAAATTGACGGGCGTGGATGTCTCGGGCATCCCGGGCCCAGTCTATCCGATTCCTCTTATGGACTACTCTTTAGGAGAGCCTCCTGATCTCAACTACGATTATGCTTTTCAAATTGCCGACATTGAAGACGACCAGGTGACGCAGTACGCGCTGGGCATGATTCAGGTACCCGTCTTCGGAGGCACCTTCTACCCTTACGGACCAGCTTAACAAACACCATGATCAGAATCTATCTATTCACCTATGCCGGAGACGCGGATGAAGCCCTAGTTTGCGTACAATGCGCAGCCGCGGCTCTGCCTGAAGCTGTCATTACGGTTGTGGACGACAGCGCCGCTCCGCTTCCTGAACGCGTCAGATCCGTCCTTATGTTAACCGGGGCAAGGTATTGTCAAACCGGCTGGACAAGGAACGGCAACCTGCGCGGCCCGGAATGCGTCCGGGGCATCATTTCCACGCTGGCCCGTGAAGCTAGAGACCACGACATTATTGTCAAAATCGACTCGGACACGCTCCTGTTGTCGGGAGGCTGGATCCTCGACATGCAGCGCAACGGGCTGGCATTTCATGCCGCGGGCTATCAGACTCCATCCCGTCCTTTAGAACGGTGCACCTACGGAAATTGTTACGCGATCAGCGGACGGGCGGCCAGACTGGCGGCGGAGGAACTGATGGAGGCTGACATCCCTCCGCTCGCGCCGGAAGACCTGACTATTTGCCGGACCATCCAGGGTCTCTTTCCCCCGGAGCAGATCAGGCTTGACGAACCCTGGACGCCCTTCAACCGGGAAGGGAAGTGGACGGCATGGAACTGGTTCAGCATCGCCGTAACGCCGAAAAAATACGCCGAATTCTGGATGGTCACCTTCGGCAACCCGCGCCCTACGAACATTCCCAAATCCGAGCGCGCCCGCGCCATGGACGCCTTGTACCGTTACCGGTTCCACAAGGAAGAAGACGGATCATCTTGTTGATGTCAACAAAATGATCGTCTTAGGGAAGGAAGGCTAACGGGCCAGTCCGACGGCAATCTTGCTCATGGCCTCCTGAACGTCCGCCGAATCCGGGCGGAAATACACCCGTTCAATCTCTTCGGAGTCGTGGCCGACGATGAAGCGGCACAAATCCGGGGACACACCGGCCAGGCGCAGGACGGTCACGGCGGTCGCCCGTAGGCTGTGGAAGCTCTTTTCCGAAAGCCGGTGCCGGTCGCCTCTCACTTCCCCGGGCATCTCTCGGATGATTCCGTACGTTTTCAATAACGTCGTGAACTCCGTGGAAAGCTTGTCGGAACGTCCGCCGGCATGGGCATGGCGAAGCGCGGCCAGGGGAAACACATAATCGTTCACCCGGTTGACCAGACGCCTTTCCAGAACCTCTTTCAAGGGTTGGATGATCGGCTTGTTCATGCGGCGCCGGCTCTTCTGCGTGGTCATGAACAGGAAGGAGTTCTTCAGGTCAATCTGGTCCCATTTCAGCGTCGCCAGGTCTCCGAGGCGCTGTCCTCCGGTGTAGAGGCACACCCGCACCAGATCCGGCCATTCATCCGGGAACCGTTCAATGATGGTGTTCACTTCCTCCATGGTGAAGGCGCCGCGCAACTGCTTTTCCGCCTGGTGGTCCGCCCGGGAAGGCATGACGCCCCGGAACGGATTCCGGGAAAGGATCTCCCGGTCTACAGCGATATTGAACGCGGTGGACAGCGTGGACACATAGCGGATGACGGTTCCGGCGGAAACGCGCTCCATTTCCGTTTCTACAAAATCCTTCGCCATCCCTTTATTCAGGGCGGCCAGCGGCATATTCCGCCGGTCCCCCAGGAACGCCAGAAGCCGGCGGACGGCCATGCCGTCCCGCTCATAGGCCCGCTTCTTGTTTTTCCTCCCGTCCAGCCAGTCAAAAAGGAACCGCGTCACCGTCATGCCGTTCATGGTGGCTTTCAGCACGCCGGCCTGGTCCCCGGCAATGGCCTTCACCTTGTCCAGGTCAAAAACCCCGTACCGGGCTTCTTTCTCCATCTCCTGGGCCACCAGCCGCGCCCGTGCTTCATTCTGGGACATGACCGATTTCTTATTGGCTCCCGGAAGAAGCGCCTTGGGAACCACGTCGATGCCGGTGGTCTTCCGAAGCTCTTTGCCGTCCAGGGAGCGGAAGACGGCCACCCATTTGTTGTTGCGTTTGATGATGCCTGCCATAGTGCTGTACAGTCCTTAGACAATGTACAGTCGCATGTACAGGGCGCTTTTTTCTGTCAGGCGCTTTCAGGTGCGCTCAAAACTGCGCAAAATGTAGGAAAATCAAGGGTCATTCCGTCACGTGCTGACGAGAATTGGCATCGCGTACGGGATTTAATATCTTGTCCATAAACTTTTAGCGGGCCACATGTACAGTATACCGTATAGCACTGCCAGAAAGCCGAACCGTTTATTACTACTCTGGAAGCTGTATGTAAAGGCCGGCATGTCATGACACAGAAAAAATGAACCCTATGAGGATAAAAAACCGCCCGCGTCTCCCGACGCGGACGGAAAAGAATAAATAGAAAGAACGTAGTCAGGAATCTGAATACGTTCCTTTTATATCACATTTTACCCTTTAGGAAACCCTTTTAACATGATTTAATGAAGATTAAACATATTTTTGAACTGATTTTATCATGTACCCAACGAGAGTTGACAAAAAACTTGTAGTCAGTATGTGCCGTTTCTCTCCTACAATCCAGCACCATGTTTCAGGGAGAACGTAATTTAAAGTAAGTGCCGCCAAGACTACTATGCAACAAATAACAGCGGTAACCAGCACCCATTTCCAAGCCTGATGAACAGTATGCTTTTTCTCTTTTTCTAAAGCTGCTTCATCTCTTTTAGTTTCCTCTTCTATTTTTTCTATAGTCGGTACGGGAGGAGCTTTGTCCGGAGTGACCAAGGCTTGGATCTGGTCATCTAGTTTAGTAGTCATTTTTTCAAGAGGCAGAGGGGGTCAACATTCGGTCAAAATAAATAGTCATTTGCCAAAGGGGAATACGCGAATATTTTTTTTCCTCCCAAGCTGCAGCCCATGGAGAGTTGGGTTGGTGAGAAAGTTCCACTAACTGTGGAGCACTCAATTTACCAAGCTTATCTACAACATTTTTGATCACATTTTTAGCATCTTCATCGTCTGTAATCGCGTCAGATGATGCTAAAAAGCCGGTGATCGGGTTAGCTCCAAAATGTTTCAGTTTTTTGTAAAGTTCAGGAATGACGGGGCCATAAGTCCATGCTTGGATTTCTTCTGTAAATAGAGGGTGTTCTAATTGTTTCAGGGCGAATCCCTGCACGAAATAAGCCAGCTTCTGAATTTTCATGTTGGTTACAGATAAACCCTGCTGCCAAGCTTCGGTCAATATTTGGTTGGCAACTGCCTCAATGCTATAGAATTTATATTCGATCTTGCACATGTCGATTGGGTCTGGGATGAACCTATAATATTATTGGACCAATAGGCAAGCCAAACGTTTCATAAACCTGCATAGGAGTTCATGTGTGCACGACGGGACTCTTTCAATGATTTCAGGAAACGTCATGACTTGTCATCCCCTGAACGGGAAATTGATGACAAAACGTCTTACCGGAGTCACAAGACATCAAATCTCATGAAAAAACAGGAATTATTACCCCCCCCCCCCCGCATTTGTAACGCATTAAATATTAGCGCATTAGGAGATAAATTTTCAGCAAGAAAGGGTTACGTTCATGTCAGGTAACGTAATGCTTGTGTTTTTCTTGCTGGCCGTCCTGTTCGGGTTCACTTGTTTCCGACTCGGCATTATTGAAGGTTGCCGGAGAACCACGAAGAGGATCTTGAGGAACATCACTCAAAAGGAGGAGAAAAAGAAATGAACTCGTCAATCTCTTCGTTTTCCCGTTCCTCCATCAAAGATGACTTAGGAATCCATGTCGAGATCTGTATACCTACTTATCTTCATTACACCCTTAATACTAATGAAGGGAAAAAAATTGTGAATAGCTCAGGTATGATTTATGATGAAAAAAATGTAGAAAAAATGAAAAATAGTATTGACTGGTGGTTAACCACCGATTATGGTGAGCACATGCCAAGTCAACGGAAGATAGACAAAAAACAGATTTCAGTATGGATACCAATCGTCCTCTTCCGAAAATTTCAAAAGAGAGCAAAAGAGCTGAATATGACCATGACTGAAATCATTACCGCTTATTTGGTTCAACAAACTCAAAATGTAATTCTTACACCCGAAGATTATGAGAACATCGCCAGAGAAATACGAGAAAAAGCAAATAACAATTAACCTCCCTATTGACTTATTTGAACAGATAAAACTGATTGCACGAAAAGAACAAAGATCTGTTTCTGGGCAAGTAGTTTTTTTGCTCGCAGGTGGTGAACCACCTAAAACAAAACGCATCGTTAAGAAGCGAGTTTTTTTGCCTGTAGGTGGTGAACCACCTTTTAAGAAAACCGAACAGAAGGAGGCGAAGAAGTGAAAGCTCTGTTCGTCCTCGTCTTGTCCGGGCTTGTTCTGTGCGGCTGTACCCCACGACCTTATGACTGGATTTCAAAAGGGCAAAGGGAATGGATTATTAAGATCGAACAGCCAGGTATTCGCGATATTTCTTTTTCCACTAATGACCCCGACTGCGTGCAGACAATAAGGGAACATAAAACTGATATTTATGGCTATCTGGTCACTAAGCCGGACGGGGAGGAACTCTTTATATCCGGCACAGCGAGAATAACACGAAAGGAAGTGAAGAAATGATAGATTTGCTAACTATTATTTTAAGCACCATTTCCATCACTCTTTGCATATTTATTTTACTTACAACGAAAAATCATGACTAAAGAACAAACAATGGTAAGCCTCCTCGTTGAGCTGGATAAGATTCTAAAGCTCGAAAAAGTAGAGAAAACCAGACCTACCTACACTTATGAAGACTTAGTAGAGGAATCGCTAAGCAGAAAATATTCGAATAAAATTTATAACGCTCGACGTCTGTTAGGGTTGAGCCTTGAACCCGAACCCGGCGAGTTGTTTCCCTTCGAGCCAGTAGACGAGTTTTCCGACTTGGTGAATAAATCTCAACCCTCCGAAAACAATGATCATTGAATACGACGACGAAGACCGGTGCATCCGGGTGGACGGTGAACCTATTTCCTACGGCGTCGCGGTTGGACTCCTGGAGCAGATAGAGCAGGCAATCGATGAGTGGGATTTTGACCACGCTCCCCAATGCTACAACCCCGACGGACACTACGACGACTAACTGACTTTTAACCAATCGCCCGGCCCAGGTGGGGCCTAAAACCAAAACCAAAAACATCAATAGGTATATAGAGTAATACGGTCTGGCAGGCGCGGGGAACCCCGTCCGGGCGGCCAATTCAGAAGAACGAACATGAGCGAAAATGACACAACCATGACCACCCTTGCGACCGCGCTGGAAACGCTAGCCGGAGTATTGCGGGAGCTGGCAACCACGCCTGTTCCTTCTACGCCTGAATCGTCTTCCGTCTCCATTTTCGGAGCAATCGAAAAGAAATACGCTAAAAGCTCCACCTTAGCCACTTATTATGACATTTCATCCCGTCAGATGGACAACATCCTGGCACGGGCGGGAAAGAATGTAAGAAGGCTGGAAGGAGTCGGAAAAGGAACCCTTTATAACATGGAAGACGTGGAAAAATACTTAACTAACAAAAGAAAATGACCACACATCAACACATCATTGACCGGGGCCCCTTCAAGGGGATGGTGGAAACGATCACCAACAACCCGCACCCCGCAAAGACGACGCGCTGCTACATGTGCGCGGCACCGCTGAAAGCCTCGACTTCATGGATGTCTCTTGTTGGGGACCATCAGGACGGCGTCTTCACCGCGCGCTTTCTGTGCCCGTTATGCGCCAGGGAACGCCTCAACGGTATCCCGGACGACGCGGAACGGAGCTGGAACTACACTCAAGAAGCCAAGCCCAAAGCCTTCTGGCTTGAAAGGCTCTTTGAAAAGTTCATGGCCTTTTTTGTGTGGTCTCTGATCGTCTTGGCAGGAGGATTTATCTTATTTGTCTTCTTCCTTCTGATCAAAACCTTTTTTAACTGATTAACAAAAATCAATAACATGAATGTGAATACCAATAACATGAATACCCCTACAACAGAATCCCTGACTTTACAAGAGCAAGGACAGCAACTGTCCGTTCTGGGAGCGTTTGCTAATAGTGAACAGTTCCAGATGGCGAAGCAGGCCGCCGAAATGCTTGCCTCCTCCAGCATGGTGCCTGTTACCTACCAGAATAACCCCGGATCTTGCTTCATCGCCCTGAATACTGCCCTGCGGCTACGGATGGACCCTTTGATGATCATGCAGAATCTTTACGTGGTTCAGAATCGCCCGTCCTGGTCCGGACAGTTTGCTATTGCTCTTGTGAATATCTGCCCGAAGTTCTCGGCGACTTGGTTCGAGTACCGTAATGAGGAGGATTTTCAGAAGGGTGTGAGAATGTGTGCCCAGCTGAAAACGGGACAGAATGTTTACGGAACCTGGATTACCCCGGAGATGGTGAAGGCCGAAGGATGGGGGAAGAAGTGGCAGACGATGCCAGAACAGATGTACAAGTACCGTGCCGCGGCTTTTTTCGCCCGGACGAATTGCCCGGAAGCGTTGCTGGGATTGAGCGTGGAGGGAGAGGCGGAAGATATTGCCGACAAGAGCCAGCCGGATATTAAGCCGCCCCTGTTCAAGTCCAGGGCTTCCATGGGGGACGTTGTGGATGCCGAGAAGGTTGCTGACTCCCCGCGTCTCCCAGTTGCCGCGGAGGTCCCCGGCAAAAGCGACGCGGAGATTCCGCCTCCTCATATCCGGTTGATGGAAGCCATGTCTTGCACGGAAGAGGAGTTGAATGCCGTGTTTAAGAAGGCGTCCGGCGGCAAGGTGGATAGCTGGAAGAAGCTCACTACCGCAAAGCTGGAAGATTGCCTGGGGAACCTGGGAGAGATGCAGGCTGTGCTGGCTGAAATTCAAGCGCAATAGGAAGGAGAAGCAGATACATGGATACGTTATCGACTTATGATCCCCGCCAGGGGCTGCCCTCCGCCTCCGCATTTGGCCGGCTGGCGCTGTGTCCCGGCTCTTTTACCTTAGAGCAGTCTTGCCCGGATGAAATTTCCGCCGCGGCGAACGAAGGAACCTTGCTGCACGCCTATATGGAACAGTTGCTGACCGGGGAACCCTGGGAAGGCGCCCCCTTGACTGCGGAACAGGTGGAACTTTGCGAACGCGCCCTGCGTATGTTGGACGGGGTGAAAGAGATGATTGAGAGAGATCATCCCGGCGCCGTGTTTTATCTGATCTCCACGGAACAAAGAGTGTTTTACCGCAACCTGTTCGGGACTGCGTACTATTCCGGACAGTGGGACGCCTTGTTTGAAGTGAATTGCCCCGATGCCAGCTTCATGCTGGTGGCGGACTGGAAATTTGGCCGTGTGGAGGTGGATTCCGCCGAGGCCAATCGCCAGCTTGAGGCCCTTGTCCCTTTGGTGGCCCAAAAGGAGCAGAATGACAACGTCATTCATCAAGGCATTTACGCCGCTGTTATCCAGCCGCGGGTAGCCGGTCCCGCATCCGTGGCATTTTATGATGCCGAGGCGATTGACCAGGCCGAACAACGTTCTCTCGCCGTCGCCAAGGCGGCTATGGCCCCGGACGCCCCGCGCTATTGCAGCGAGGAAGCTTGCCGGTATTGCCGGGCCAAGGCTGTGTGCCATGAGGCAGCGGCCCTGGTGGAGCAGGCGTCTTTGATTACTACGGAGAGGGATAAGTGGGAGTTGTTTTCCCCTGCCGAGAAGGTGAAGGCTTACCGCCTGGCGAAGACGGCAAAGAAATGGGCGGCGGCTGTGGATTACCGGTTTGAACAGGATGTGGCCGCCGGCCTGATTCCCGGTTTTGAGATGGCGCCCGGACGCACCAGTTTCACGGTAACGGATCCTTCCGGGGCGTTTTCCGCGCTGAATGTCGAGTTCCCGGACGAGGTGACGGCGGAAGCGTTTGCCGGATGCTGCAAAGTCGGCATCACGGAACTGGACAGACTGGTGCACGCGGTCCGTAAAGCGGCGGATCCGAAGGCGACCACGAAGGCCAGCCGCGAATGGCTGCGGCAGTTGCTGGCGAAGTACGGCGAATCGAAAACCACGAAGGGTTCCGTGAAGGAAGTGGAAGGAGGTGCGGCATGATGACCACATTGACCATTACCTTGCCCCACACGCCGCGGGAACTCTCGCCTAACGCCAAGACTCCCCTCACGCAGAGGGGAGCCATTGTGGCAAACAAGAAGAAGGTGTCTGCCAAACAACGTGCCCGGACGATGGCGTGGGCAATCACTTGGGAAGCCCTGAAGGGGCAGAAGTTTGTACCCACTCACTACCGGGTAATCTGGTATTTCAAGGGAGACCCGCCCGATGATGATAATGTCCTGTCACGCTGTAAATATTATAAGGACGGGGCGTGCAAGGCCATGAAGATTGACGACGGCCCCCTGCGTTGCCTGGGAATTGACCGGGTTTATGATCTGGCCCGCGCCGGCAAGGTGGAAATCGTGTTTGAAAGGAGGGACGACCAATGACCACGCCTAAATGCCCTCTTTGCGGCACACCTTTGAAAGCCATACGAGGATATGATGTCCATGGGATAACAACCGATTGGGTTGCTGGTTGCTACAACTGCTTCTTCCAGAGTTCCCATTTTTGGAAAACCAAGAAAGCGTGCATTGAAGATATGGATAGGCTTGTTTCTTTGTTTCCTCCCATCATGAGGGTCTGGCCGGGGGACAAGCTCGTGTATAGTGGCAGTATTTATCCCGTTACGATTGTCTCTAAAGACCTTGATTTATGCAAAATAACCGTTCGCGACTACGCAGGAGACGCTTTCATCATTTACTGTGATGAGGTGGAGCAATGGCCGTGGGAGATTGAGCAGAAAGGAGGAAGCAATGATTAACATCCTCCTATCCGTCAGGCGGCCTTTCTCCGAGAAAATTTTGTCCGGGGAAAAGAAATGGGAACTGCGTAAAAATGCGCCACGCCTCAACAAAGACGACTCCGTCACACTGTGGCTCTATGAATCCGGCCAGTACGGGGCGCGGGCTATTATCGGCAAGTGCCGTTTAGTTGTCACTGCTGGACTTCGACCATATCCCCCAAAGGGAATTTTAGAATGGACCATGAAGCAAGCTTGCGTGACGGAAGAGCACCTGCGGAATTACCTGCCTTGCTATGTCTGGGGCGTCCAGGACCCCGTGAGGATTTCCACAGTGCCGCTCTCTGACATCGGCATGACCCGTCCGCCGCAGTCGTGGCAGTACATCAGCCCGGCGCAGGCAGCCATTTTGGAAAGGAGGATTGCATGAAATACCTTTCCGTCTGTTCCGGCATTGAGGCCGCCTCCGTGGCGTGGGAATCCCTGGGATGGGAACCCGTGGCCTTTTCAGAAATCGAACCCTTTCCGTCCGCCGTACTCGCCGAGCGGATCCCGGACGTTCCCAACCTCGGCGATATGACCAGATATGAACAATGGAATATACCAGCAATTAACCTTTTGGTCGGAGGAACCCCCTGCCAGGCGTTCAGCGTCGCCGGAAAGCGAGGCAGCCTCGCCGACGACCGGGGAAACCTGTGTCTCACCTTCTGCCGCATGGCGGACCATTTCAAGCCCAAGTGGGTGCTGTGGGAAAACGTTCCCGGAGTCCTTTCCACGCCGGATAATGCGTTTGGATGCTTCCTGGGCGCTCTTTGCGGAGCTGACGCCCCCGTCATCCCTCCAGGGGGAGGGAGGAAGCACCCCAATAGCGGTGTGGTGGCCGGACCAAAAAGAACCGTGGCGTGGAGGGTGCTTGACGCCCAATGGCACCGAGTGCCCCAGCGAAGAAAACGTGTGTTTGTCCTGGCTGTGGCAGGTGCTGGAAACTGGGCCAGTGCCGACGCGCTTTTACCTGTCGGCGAACGCGTGCCGGGGAATCTTGAGGCGTGCCGAAAGGCGTGGAAAGAAGCTGCCGGAAATGCTGGAAGCCGCTTTGAGGGCTCGCATTGGGATGGGGGACGGGTCCACCCCACCTTGTTCGCCCACAAGTCAGGAGTCGGCATGAGCGACCAGGAGATTTTCAGGCAGCGGGGGGCGTACCTGGTGCCTGATGTGGCGCCGTGCGTTACGGCTCATTGGGCGAAGGGGACGGGAGTGTGCTTTGGTCTTTATGAAAACCAGAGGGCGGAAATGAGGCTCTACGAAGATGTTCAGCCCACAGTCTCATGCGGAGGGGGAAAGGCTGGTCAAGGAAATAACATGGTGTTGCAGTATAATCCAGTTTATCACTACATTGTGCGCCGCCTGACCCCGCGGGAGTGCGAGCGTTTGCAGGGTTTCCCGGATGACTGGACATTGATTCCGTGGAGGGGCAAATCTGCCGAGGATTGCCCGGACAGCCACCGCTATAAAGCCACGGGAAACAGCATGGCCGTGCCCGTCATGTGGTATATCGGACGCAGGATTCAAATCGTGGAAAGGAGGGGGCATGAAAGCCGTGCTTGATGCCTGCTGCGGGTCCCGCATGTTCTGGTTCGATCGGCAACATCCCGACGTGGTGTTCATGGATTGCCGGGAGGAATCTCATATTCTTTGCGACGGTCGCGCCTTGGAAATTAAGCCGGATGTGGTCGGAGATTTCCGGGCGATGCCTTTCAGCGACGGAACGTTTCGACTTGTCGTGTTCGACCCTCCGCACTTGCTCCACGCCGGAGAAAATAGCTGGCTAGCCAGAAAGTACGGAAAACTGGACCGGGAGACTTGGCGGGAGGATTTGAAGGCCGGCTTCCGTGAGTGTTTCCGAGTGCTGGAGCCGGGAGGAATCCTGGTGTTCAAGTGGTGCGAGGATCAGATTTCAACGGCAAAAGTGCTGAAACTGGCCAGCCGGGAACCTTTGTTCGGGCACCGCCGCGGAAAGACTATCTTCCTCGTTTTCATGAAATCTACAACCCCAACTGACGCTTTTTTGATATGCCACGCAAACCAACATCTTTAATTCCACGGACGCACCGGGAACTGTGCGAAATAGCAGAACGCTGGCTTATGGGCACTAAACGTTGCCGGGTAGCGATCGCTGAACCGAATTGCATTATTACTGACGAGAAGCCTGACGCCATAGGGTTTGGCGGATATGCGAGCGTTCTTGTGGAGGCAAAAACCAGCCGAGCGGACTTTTTGGCAGACCTTAAAAAGCCGTTCCGCATCCATCCTAAAAAAGGAATGGGTATGTATCGGTATTACATATGCGAGCCGGGAGTCATCACTTTTGATGACGTGCCGGGACGTTGGGGATTACTGTATGTTCTCCCTGGCGGAAGGGTTCGGGAAATCCGACCCAGCGGCCGCTTCCCTGATATAAACCGCGCCGCAGAAATAAGCCTTTTGACAGCGTGTCTATACATCCAGAAACCGTTAAAGATCAATACTGTTCAAGGCAGAAAAATACAGCTCTCACCCACATTTGGCGAAGGAGTAAAAGAGACAGAAGGGTTATAGGATATGGAATACATCAATATACCACTTTACGTTATCCGCTCCAATGAGTACATCGGCGCCGATCCCACCCAGAGGGCCACCTGGCTTTCCCTCGTAGCCTGGTCCTGCGACCAGGAGAACATGGGACGGATTGCCGGGGCCAGGTCCTGGGGAGATCGCCGCTGGATGCAGTCTTGCGGGGTCATGGCCTCCGAGGTAGCCGAGTCCTGCGGATTGTACCACTGGGACGGGGACGATCTTGTCATTTCTTTTTATCCTGCTGACGCCCAGCGAGAAATTGAGCGCAAAAGAGAAATTGCGCGTGCCAATGGCAGGAAGGGAGGCCGGAAACCAACGTCGGAACCTATGCCGGAAACCAACATAGGAAACCAACCTTGGATAGCAAATGACACTCCGTCGGAAAGCGAAAAGAAAGGAAAAGAAAAGAAAGGGAATAGAGAGGGAGAAACTACTACGGTGGACAGTACACCGGGGGAAGAGCCGCCCTCTGCTCCTGCGCTGCCTGCCTCTCCTTTCCCGGATCGGGAACGCTTGAACGACGTCCGGGGGATGCACTGCGCCGACAACCACGCGGACCTGGGGGCGTCTCCCGGCGCTGCCCGGTTTGTGGTTGCCACCCTTGCAATCAACCCATCCTGGTCCCGGACTTTGCCAACCGCCCTTGAGCAGGCCGCCGCACTTGAGGCTTACCGGTCCGCGCAGGGGCGGGTGACGCCGCGGGATATGGAGATGCTCAAGGCTTACTACGCCAGCGGCTTGACCCATGACCGGAGCAATAAGGCTTTTTGGAGGCCAGACAGCAGGCGCAAGTTCTGGGAGTGCTTCGGCGACGTTTTGACGCATGCCGACAGGTGGGCTAAGGAGACGCGTTGGAAGCCGGCAGCATCCCGCAAGAAGCCGAAGCCCGAAGAACCACGGCAGCCGGAAGGGCCCGTTGTGGATACCGACACGGCGGCGAAAGAACTGCGAGAATGGAGAAAAGAATTAGGACTGGGGGGATGAAGGATAAGCGACTGTATCCACCTTGAATCTTGATTCCGTTTCCTTGAACCAGTAAACTTCAACCGCAGGAAAAAGAAAGCATCACCCACAACCAAAAGAAAGCCGGGGAGGCCGAGCCTCTACACCGCGGATTTAGCCCAGGAGATAGCCGTGCGGCTAGCCAATGGCGAAACCATGAAAGCCATCTGCGCCGACAACCACATGCCGGACGTCTGGACAGTCTGGAACTGGCGGCAAACCAGGCCGGAGTTTTCCCAGCTCATTCAACGCGCGCGGGAAGCGCAATCGGAAGCCATGCTTGACGCCTGCCAGGAGCTGGCCGACGAGGCCGCGAAAGTCGCCCTCGACCCGGAATGCGGCTCCGCTGCTGTCGCCGCCAAAAAGCTGGCCATTGAAACGCGGTTGAAAGTCGCCGCCCGCTTCGCGCCGGAGAAATTCGGCGACCGGGTCCGCCAGGATGTCGCCGGCGTTCCCGGCGCGCCGCTGGAACGGAAAATCACGCTGGACCCCGAGCAGCTTGCCCAGCTGCAGGAAGACGAGAAAACCGCGCTGGAAACGATTGCCGGCAAACTCCACCCTTAACCGAGCAGGAATCATCTCCCCGTCAGCTTCTTCTTGCGCCATATCCTCCGCCTCGACCCCTATCCCTGGCAAGTGGAGGCCATCAAGGCGTTGTCTCTCGGCAAGCTGACCCTGGGAGGGAAAAGCGTGGCTCTTGTCGCCCCTAACGGCTCCGGCAAGACGAGCAACTGCATCGCTCCCGCCATCCTGTACTTTCTCACCTGTTTTCCGCGGGGACAGGTCCCCGTCACATCCTCGTCGTGGATGCAGGTGGAAAAGCAGCTCTTTCCCGCGCTCCGCCGCTACATGGACAACCCTTTCTTTGACGGCTGGACATTCAACAAAACCGAGATTCGCACGCCGGAGGGAGGCTTTGCCGTGGGCTTCTCGACCGACAACGCCGGCCGCGCGGAAGGATGGCACCCGAAAATCTCGCCCGACGTGGACCCCGTCTTTTACGTCCTCGACGAGGCTAAAACCATCCCGGACTCCATCTTCACCGCCGTTTCCCGCTGCACGCTCTTCCACGCGTTCATTACCTCGTCACCTGGGGCCGATTCCGGCACCTTCTACGACTGCTTCCACAAAAATTCATCCCTCTACTACAAGATCCGCGTCAAATACGAGGATTGCCCCCACATTGAGATCAATGACCCGGGCAAGGCCGAGCGCCTGAAAAAAGAATACGGCGAGCAGTCCTCCTTCTACCGCTCCGCCATCCTCGGCGAATTCACGGACCTCGACGGTCAGTCCGTCATTCCCCGGCGCGCCCTCATGGATCTGGTCAACAACCCGCCTCCCTTTCTGGACACCGGGGAGACCTGCGGCGGCTTCGACTTCGCCGCCGGGGGCGATGAAAACGTCTTCGCGGCCGGGCAGGGCAACCGATTCTTCATCGCCGACCACTGGTCGGACCCGGACACCGTAGGAGCGCGCGGACGGTTCCGCCGCAGGGCGTCCGAACTCGGCATCCCCGCCGACCGCATTTACGCGGACGGAGACGGCCTTGGACTCCCCATCATTGACGACTTCCGCGCCGAGGGCTTCCCGGTGCACTCCTACCGGGGCGGCTTCCCGGCTGACGATACTCAGGCCTTTGTCAACCTCCGCGCCCAGGCGTGGCGGGCCCTGGCACGCGCCATCGAAGAAAAAGAGATCATCCTCGACATTGACGAGGACACGATTGAACAGCTGGTCACGCCGCGGCTCCAGACGGATGCAATAGGCCGCGTCCGCATTGAAAGCAAGGAAGATATGGCAAAGCGGGGCGTTCGTTCCCCCGACCGGGCCGACGCCCTTGTGATGGCCTGGCACGCGCGCCGGAACAGCGGACTGGCGCGGACGCTGGGAGCCTGGTACGCCCGGCCCGTGTCATCAAAACGCGCTTACGGAAGATATTAGGGTTGACAATATATCAACGTATCAATATATGAAGATATGTAATTAATCGCAGGGTGGTGAAACGGTATCACGCGGGGTTCCTGTCCCCGAATCGAAGGTCCAACTCCTTCCCCTGCAACCAAACTTTTCCTTTCTTTTCGCCGCAGGTTTAACGCCGTCAAAAATATCCTCAACGCCCCGAAGCTGGTCGCCCAACAGGAGACCAGAATCAAGGATCTTGAAACGGAACTCACCCGGCGAGCGTTGACGGAACAGAGCCGGAAGCCTAACCGGCCACAGTGGTACGAATACTGGGATCCGTTACAGGGAGCCGACCTGCAAACCCTGATTGACGCCCGGAACGAAGCGCGGCGTGGAGCCTTTGCCCGCCAGATGCTCATCTGGGACGAGGTCATCTATTCGGACGGGCTGCTGGGCATGCTCTACTCCCGGCTCATTGAAAGCGTTTCCATGCAGGGATGGAAGATTGACGCCGCGGACGACAGCCCGGAAGCGCAGAGCCAGAAAAACGCGCTGGAAGAATTCTATCACTCCGTCACCGGACTTCAACAGGCTTTCGGTCAGCTGGCTTCCGCCATGTTCTACGGTTACGCCCACCTCCAATACATTGAGGACGCCTGGGGCCGCCGCTTTGAATTCATCCCCCAACGCTATTGGGTCCGCCCCGGCGCGCTGAATGAATGGCAGTTCAACCCCCAGTGCTACATTGGGGTCGACACAGGGGAAAGCGTGGAAGAAGAAACGCTCGTGATCATGGAGCACCGGAACCCCATTCTTTTCCCGGCAACCCGCGCCTCTTTTGAGCGCAACCACGCCAAAGTGACGTGGGACAACCACATGGACCGCTACGGGAGCGCGCCGGCCATCATCACGGCTCTGAAGGACGCGAGTCCCGCCATCATGGACGCGCTGGAACGGGCCTGTGAGCAGCTTAAATCCGGCGCATCCATCGTGCTGCCTCCAGGCTGCACCGCGGAACCGCTCAAGGCGTCCAACATCAACGAAAATTATTTCCTCTCCCGCATCAACATGGCCGATAAGGACCAGGTGCGGTTTGTGATGGCCGGCACCCTGACCGTCCTGAATGAATCAGGCTCCGGCACACTGGCCGGGGGAGCACATACGGACAGTTGGAATTCGGTCGTCTCCGCGGTCTGCTCCAAAGTAGCCGAAGCTTTTAACACCGCCATCAGCCCGCTTGTCCTGGGAGACGGCGAACCGCTGGCCCGGCTCCACATCACTTTTGACACTGTCCAGACGCCGCTGCAGAAGGCCGAGGAAATAGCCGCGCTTGCGGACGGAGGCGTCCGCCCCGAGAAGACCGAAATTGAAGAAAAGATAGGCATGTCCATCGAGGACACGCAGGAACCCGTTCCGGTGACGGCTGCGGCCAACAGGGAACAGGAAAAAGCGCTCATTCCGCCCGACGCCTACGAGCAGCTGCAGCAAATGATTTACGCCGGCCTCATGAAAGGATTCACCGATGATCAGCACGAAACAAATTAATGACCTGTCCCGACCCGCCAACGGCTGGTTTCATGTCGAGAAGAGCGGAGACCATGACGTCGACTACGGCGAAGGACCCGCCCTGCTGCGCATCGACGAGCAGGCCGTCCAGGACATGGTGGACGACTTCAACGCCCGCACCTTTGACGGCCCGGGCATGCTCATCGACGGCGACCACCTGAGCCACGACCTTTCCCGCGATACGCGCGCGCTTGGATGGCTCAAGAGGCTGGACACCTACCGAGACCCTTCCGGCACGCTGGAACTCTACGGTTTCATCGAATGGACGCCGCGCGGCCTGAAGATGCTGCAGGACAAGGAATACACGCAGTCATCCACGGAATACGGCGAAGGGATGACCTTGACGGACGGCGTCTACCGTCCTTCGCGCCTGACCGGCTTTGCCCTGACCAACCGGCCCCGCATCAAAGGAAAGCGGCCGCTGGTCAACAGACAGACTTCCCCCGCCTCCGACGAGGCCGGGGGCGAACCCAAAAGCCCCGAAGAGGGGGAAACAACCCAGAACACCAATATGGAAAACGACGATACAGAATATCCGTCCAAGGATATGGACAAGGCCCAGCGGGCCCTGTTCGATTCCCTGCTTGACAAGCTGGATGTCGAATTTGACGGCACCGACGATATGAGCAGGGCGATCCTCGGACGCCTTGACGAACTGCTCTCGCTGGAAAAGCGTGAGAAAGACCACGTGAACGCCGAAGTGGACGACGCCGTCAGCACGTACGAAAACGCGCTGGACGAAGAAGAACGCAAGGAATTCACGGAAGAACGCCGGGAAGAGCTGAAAAACTCTCTCCGGGAAAGCCCCGCCGCGCTGGACGCCTTTGTCAGGGCGCTCAACCGCCAGACTCAGCCCAAGAACAAAGAGGAGACGGAAAGGAAAGATCCGCCGAAAAGGCAGCCCCTGAACCGCCGCGCTACCCTGACGCCTCCCAACCCATTCCGCAAGAAGGAATCCATTGACGGATTCAACAACCGCGTGAACGAACTGATCAAGGACGGCATGAAGCGCTATGACGCCTACCAGAAAGCGACCGAAGAAGGCTTCATTGTCTCCGCCAACCGATAACTCAATCCATATCAACAAATGCCATCACTCAACGTAACCCAGAAAAGCGCCATCGTCTATTTCAACGCCCCGGAAGGCGTTGACCTGTGCGGACAGGAAGGAACCGTCGTGGCGCTGACCGCCAATCCTGACATCCCCGAATTTGTTGGGACTCCATTGTCCGCCATTCCTACGCAGACGCAGCTGCTCGGCGTCGTCCTGCAGGGACAGCCCAACAAGGGGACCTGCGTCGCCGCGCTCGTCGGCATGTATGCCGGCCTGATCAAGGCGGCTCTATCCGAGACGCCCGGAACCATCAACGCCGGAACGCCCGTCACCATCACGGCCAACGGGACATGGAAGGCCGCCGTCAGCGGCGACACCGTCTATGCCCGAGTTATTCATGCCCAGTGGGAACAGGGCCTTGTGGAAATCGGCTTCGTCCCGTCCTACCAGGTCGCCGCAGCCTAACTATTAACCCCAACCAACAGAAAGACCAAGAACAAGGGCTACTCCATTTTGCTCCGCCGTTCAGTTCACCGATGTCCTGACCTCCTATTCCGCGGGGTCCGGGAACACAGAAGAGAACTCCATCATCAGCCGCATCGCTCCGATCGTCCCGGTCTATGACCTGAATTTCCAGTACAAGGTCTGGGACACGGAATCGGCCTTCACCGTCCAGCCCATCCAGGTGGGACCGGGCGAACCTCCCCGCCAGACCGTCCTGCGCGGAAGAAACGAAACCGACACCCTTCAGGGCTACGGCTTGACGCTGCCCATCCCTGACGCCTTGCTGGGCGTCAACCGGGAAAAGGCGCAGGCCATCACCCTGGCGGAATACAAACTCATCGAATCCCAGTTTGTGACGTCGTACGAATACGAACGCGCCAAGCTTCTGATGAGCCAGCTTCCGGCCGCTTCCGGGATGGGTGACTGGGCCAACCAGCAGAAAAACCCGTTGGCGGATCTGGACCAGGCGATCCTGTCCATCAACGCCGCAACCGGACACATGCCGAACACGATTGTCTTCGGCATCAACGCGTGGCAGCTGCTTCGCTCCAACACGCTCGCGCGCCAGGTGGTTTCCTTCAACAGCGTCGGCCTGTTCAACGAAGACCTGCTTCGCATGGCTCTGATCCGGCCCATCCGGGATATTTACATCGCCTCCATGCCGTACCGCGACGCTTCCGGCGACGCGAAAACCATCATGGAAAACGAAGTCTATGTCCTGTACAAGGAAGACTCCCCGACGCAGTTCGACGCCTCCGCCGTCAAGACCTTCGGTCTTTCCGGCAAGCTTCGCCGCGAAGTCATCACCGAATACAAGCCGACGCCGGCCTTGACGCTCGTCACCAACCGCGTCTACTCGCTGACCAAGCTGACGAACCCCAGCGCCATCGTCCGCATCGACGCGACGGCCTCCGCCGATTAACCCCCAACGTCCGCCTCCATCATGTCCGCCTTTCCCGCGTGGTCCACGATTTCCACCGATGAAGCTGATCGTCTGCTCGGCCTCAACACCGCCGAACGCGACGCCCTGGTGACCGCCGGGGAACAGCGCAGCCTGGACTACCGGGACGTCATGATGGAGGCGGTCAACGATGTCTGCATGACCATCCGCGGGGCGCTGGCCAACAACCTCGCCCTGCGGCAATCCCTACAAAACAGCGGCATGTACGACATTCCGCAAAGCATGCGGTCCCTGGCATGGCCGCTGATTATCCGGCAGCTCTACCTGCGCTACCAGCTCAACCTGACCGAGACGCGCCAGAAGGCCGCCGAATCGGCGGACGCGATGCTGGCGCTCTACGCCAAAGGGGACATGCTGCCGGAAAGCGTGGACGGCTCCGCGCCCGCGGATCCCGCCTACATGATGCCGCGCTACACGCGCCGCCCCTGGTTCAACCCCATGCGAAGCACCTACCGATGATGACCGCCGCCCAAATGGAGATGATTGCCAACGACTACGCCGAACGCGCCTTTTTTGTGTCCGGGGTGGAACCCGGCGTCATCCTGTCCGATTTTGAGGACAAGGCGTCCCAGGTCGCATCGGGAGCCTTGAGCTACGAGGAAGCGCAGCGCGCCATCCGCGAAACCCTGCGCCAGCAGGGCTACCGCCCCCCGGCGACGGGGCAGGGAGGCATTCAGGATTTGTCCTCCTGGGTCCGCATCCAGGTTGTTATGGAAACCAACGCGGCCATGGCCCACGGTTACCGGAACTGGTACAACTGGACGATGGACGACGACACGGCCGCCTTCAAATTTTACCGATCCCAGGGGCGGGAAGACCCGCGCTACTGGGCCGAACGCTGGAACCGTGCCCGGGCAGGGCTGGAAGAAGAAGCCACGGAAGCGGTATCATCCGGCTTCATCCGCGGAGAAACTGTCGGCTATGCGCTGGCGGCCTCCGATATTTGGGTGCGTCTCTCGCGGTTCGGCACGCCTTACCCGCCCTTTGACTACCTGTCGGGCATGAACATTGCTCCCGTGGGCGCCGAAGAAGCCCGCGCGGCCGGGCTGGACGTGTCGCGCGTCCGTCCCGCTCCCGCCAGCTTCAACGCCACCTTGGAAAGCAACGCCAAAGGCGTGACGGAAGCCAACAGGAACAAGATCCGCCGCGTCCTGAAAGACGCCGTGCGCGTCAAGACCGGGAACGACGGCAATACCACCTTTGCCTACACGGACCCGAACGGCACGCGCCCTTATACGGACGCGGAACTGGCGGACGTCCTGTCCGGGGATTTCCCGGAAGAGATCCCCTTGCGGCAGGCCCAGGCCTTCCGCCTGGCGGCAGCCGGGGGCGCCGTGGCCGGAACGCTGGCGGCCCTCTACCTGGACCGACTGCTGGACCGCCTGTTCTCCGAGCCGGAAGGCGTCTGGTACGCCCGGCCCGAAGACGTGGCCGCCGCGTCCTCCCGCCAGTATATCCCCGTCTCCCGGAAGGAAGAGGGGGAATTCACCTGGCGCCTTAATTCCGGGCACGTCAAGAAAGTGGAAGACGTTGCCGGAGCCCTCCGCGTGGAACTGCCTACCCCTTACGTTTTACCCTCCAAATGGCTGTAACCGTCCACATTGACCAGTCCGAGATTGACCGGGCGTTTGCCGACATGGAACCGTCCGCGGCCCGGCACAAAACCGCCATCCGCAAGGCCGGCGTCGCCCTGAGCCTGCTTATCCAGGAAACCCTGCGCCAGCAGGGCAAGGACTACTACGACGGCGCGGCGGACGCCACCACGATGGAAGAAACCGCCGAGGGCGTCAGCGTCTCCATCGCCTGGCGCGGCATCGGCCTGCACTGGATCGGCACCCAGGGTTATCTGGGCGGGCCGCTCCGGCCCACGGGGCGCACCTCGGAAATCACCGGGAACCCGATCCGGAACCTGGCTATCCCCACCATCAACGCCCCCCGCGGCCATGGCGGAGCCCGGAGCATTTACAGCGCCGGCTTCCGCAAAGAGGACTTGCAATTCATCCCCTCCAAAAACGGCGGGCGCAACGGCAATGTGACCGGCGTCCTCATCCTCAAGACGGCGCAATCATCCACCGGAAAGAAAGCGGCCCGCAAGCTGTTCCGGCAGGGATCCAGAACGGGCGACGTTCTCTACGTGCTATGCCGCGAAGTCTCGATCCCGCCCACGCCGGGAATTCTCCCGACGATGGACCGGATGGCGCAGCGCGCCGCGGAAACCTACCTCGCCAACATCGGAAACGCATCATGATCCCCTCCATCGACCAAACCATGTGCCGGCGCGTCATTGAGCGCCTCAAGAGCCTGGGAGCGCTGAACTGCCACATCTTCGAACGGCCCTTCGACCCCCAGTACGCCGCCAACGACATCATCATGTCGGCGATGGGCAACAACGGCGTCGTTCTGGTGTGCCCCGGGGACGCGGCAGAATACCAGGACGGGCACGGACAAACGGAAGCGCCGACGATGTGGCGTCAGTATTTCATCATCGCCTCCATTTATCACAACGCATCCCTGTTCCCGGCGGCATGCCTGACGCCTGATTATTATCTTCGGGCGGTGGGGGACGTGATTGAAGAAGCCCTGTGGAACTGGAATCCTCTTCCCTTTTCCGCACCGGCGATGATGAAACCCAAAATCAAAGGCCGTTTTTCCTCCTCCGCCATCATTGACGGCGAGAAGCGGCAAATGAACGTTTTGACCGTGGATTACCGTGTCCCGGTTAATATTAACATGAGAACCAAGCCAGAATTCTATGAACAAAGCATCAGCAACTGACAAGAAGGCCGTGCGGAAGAGCGCCCCGAAGCCGGACGAATCTTCCGAAACCGCCGACAAAACGCCGTCCGCCCCGGACGAAAAGAAGAAAACAACTGACAAGAAGGCCGTGCGGGTCATTCGCACCCGTGCCGAACTGGACGGAGGGCTGGTTCTCAGCCTCTCCATGAAAACCGATACCCCGGAACTTCCCGCGAACGTCGCGGAAGCTCTGTCCACCCTTAACCTCGTTGACATCAAATGAGCAAAGCAACTGCAGCCAACACCGAACCGGAAAAGAAGACGGAGCAGGCCGCCGTCATCAACACGAAGATCCGTTTTCTCGCAAGGAAAACACATATAGGGCGTTCAACGTTCTTGAAAGGAGCAGAAATCCGTGTTACAAAAGAACTCGCCGATAAGCTGGAAGCCGACGGCAAGGCAACTATCATCTACTAACCATTTCAAGCATCAGGGCAACTACATACGATCCCACCTTTAGCAACCGCAATGTAACGCCGCAGATTACCGGCGTTCTGGCTATTTTCCTCCCCGACGGCATCAAAGTGACCGAGGATGAGGGAGCCTCTTACGTTACCGGCCCCGGCCAATATCCGGAGCCTCCCGCCAATCCTCCGACCGATCCAACCGCCGGTCCGGAAGCGCCCTGGGTGAGTTTCGGGCTGTTGGGCGCGTTCCAGTCCGTCGCAACACAGGTTGAAGGGGAAGTAACGCGCTTTTACGGCGGCGCATTGGGATACCGCCAGCAACGCAAGAACACGACCACCGGCAAGCGGTTGACGTTCACCACGCCGGACATGTCTCCCGAATATTTCCAACTGGCGTTTGCGCTGGGAGCTGCCCCCGCCAACGGAGAGGAATCGACCACCGTCGGCCATGGCGGGGATAATAAAATTTCCGGACATATCCGTTTCTGGTATCAGAACGACGTGGGGACGGTGTACTTGACGGGCGTGGCGCACGGAGATTTGCGCCTCCTGCAGGACCCCGAACACACCACGGCGATCGCTTCACCCCAGTTCGAGTTCGAAATGGATTACCGCGGCGACTACAATTTCACGCCTTCCAATGTGCAGGACGTGACGCCGGTGCCGGGTTCCTGACGTGTTTCACCAGGGGGAGCGCTGCTCCCCCGCATCCTCTTTTTTTCCAGGCAGCAGGCAGGTAAATACGATATCCGGACCGTCACAGGGCTGAACCAGTCCCTGGTCGTCCGCGTGGTGGATTTTCAGGGCGATCCCGTCGATATGAGCGGCGTCACCCTGCGCGGCGCTGTCCGTCTCAAGACGGGCGTGACGGAGTTCGGCTTTTCACGCGATGACGAGGGCAATGGCGTAATTTCCTGGGCTTCGGTGCCTGCGGGCATGTGGTCCTATGACGTCTTCATGGACGACGGAAACGAGGAAAGCCCGTTCCTTTACGGATGCTTTGTTTCTTCGGGCCGGGTGACGCCGGACTTGCCGGACGAACAGCAGGCCGTGGCGGGCGCGGTCGTCGTGCAGCTGCCGGAAGGAAGCGGCTGCGTGCAAATCATGCTTGATAACGCGTCCAGCGCCGCCTGGTACGCGGAGCAGGCCAAAAAGTACGCCGAGAATTTTAATCTGTCCGTGGGTCAGGTCACCACCGGGGAACCGGGGACGCCCGCCAACGCGGAAGCCGTCAAGGGAACTGAATCAGGATCCTATCTGCTCAATTTCACGATTCCCCGCGGGGATGTTGGTCCTCAGGGACCGTCAGGCCCGCAGGGTGAACGGGGTGAAACCGGACCCGAAGGGCCGCAAGGTCCACGCGGCGAAACCGGGGAACGCGGGCCGCAGGGCGAAACCGGGGAGCAGGGACCGAAGGGAGATACAGGACCGGCGGGGCCTCAAGGCCCGGAGGGCCCCCAGGGGCCGGAAGGTCCGGCAGGCCCCCAGGGGCCGCAAGGGGAAAAGGGAGATCCTGGTACTCTGACATCCAACGTTGGCGATGTGAATATCGGGGGAGCCCTGACAGCCGAATCAGCTACCGTGAACGGGCCTCTGGTGGTCAACAACCCGGACGGCAGCGGAAGCGCCGGCACGCTGAACCAGATTTACGGGATCACCCGGTTTTACCAGTCGGTCGATCTTCGGTCGGGCGGATGGCTGAGAGGGACATTCATGGTAGAGACCGGAATCCTGAATATCAGCCAGGGCGCCAGCTTCAACTGCGCGGGGACATCCACGTTTTCAAGCGCCATCAACGCCAATGGAGGCGTCAACATCCCGTTGGCCGTGGGTGCGCCGACCGATACGGGGGCGGTTAATCGCTTTTATACGTTAGGATTGGCCG
>OLWC01000203.1_pt1 | contig 35442 bp, 31 predicted proteins | sample 1673911 | NCBI WGS metagenome assembly OLWC01 (sample SAMEA103958134, study PRJEB25191) | human gut metagenome
AATTTCTAAGTCCTTTTCTCTGTAATCATACTCTTTACCATTCAGAAAACGAATGTGCCAATAGTTGTGTGATCCGGCCTTAAAAATAGATAAGGCTTTGATGTTTGATAAAGTTCTCCCTTTACTGATTATTTGATAATTATTGAGGTCCGGTTTGTCCGGATCAGTCAGCCAAAGGACATTTTCTTCTTTATAAGTATAAGTACTAGGAACATTTCGGAATACTATCTTATAGCTGCCATCATAATTCTGGCAGCTTTCTATTTCGGGAGTCTTGATTTGACCTTTTATAATAATCAGATTTTCGGAAGTATCTATCATAGGCTTGTGTGTAAATATAATAAGTCGTGCAGCTGTTTTTATTTATTATTTGGGATATAAAAGTAAGAATATTTTCCAGAATATCAAAACCGAAGTCGAAAAAACAGTGAATGACTTTATTCAGCTTTGTATTGTTATAAATATAGAGTGAGATTCGGTTTGGGAGTATTGAACGTGATAAAAGAGATTTGTTTTGCCAATGAAATCATTATCTTTGCAAGGTATATATTAATGAACGAGGAGGATATTATGCTTGCATACACATATATTGAACACGGAAAGTTTGAATTGCGAGAGAAGGCGAGACCGGAAATAAAGGATTCACGGGATGCAATCGTGCGTGTAACACTTGGTAGCATCTGCACCAGTGATCTTCATATTAAACATGGCAGTGTGCCGCGTGCTGTGCCCGGAATAACTGTCGGGCATGAGATGGTAGGTGTGGTAGAACAAGTAGGGGCTGATGTCACTTCGGTGAAGCCTGGTGACAGGGTGACTGTGAATGTCGAAACTTTCTGCGGTGAGTGTTTTTTCTGTAAGCATGGATATGTGAATAACTGTACTGATCCTAATGGCGGTTGGGCTTTAGGTTGCCGAATTGATGGCGGTCAGGCGGAATATGTCAGAGTTCCTTATGCGGATCAAGGTTTGAATCGTATTCCGGATACAGTGAGTGATGAACAAGCTTTGTTTGTCGGTGATGTGCTTGCAACAGGCTTTTGGGCAACACGCATCTCGGAAATTACCAAGGAAGATACTGTTCTGATTATCGGTGCCGGACCTACCGGGATTTGTACTTTGTTGTGTGTGATGCTGAAGAAGCCCAAACGCATTATTGTCTGTGAAAAGTCTCCTGAAAGAATTCGGTTTGTCTGTGAGCATTATCCTGATGTGTTGGTGACTGAACCGGAAAACTGCAAGGATTTTGTTCTCAAGAACAGTGACCATGGTGGTGCAGATGTTGTTTTGGAAGTGGCAGGGAGTGACGATTCCTTCCATTTGGCTTGGAATTGTGCCCGTCCTAATGCTATTGTCACGATTGTAGCCCTCTATGATAAACCACAACTTCTTCCTTTACCTGATATGTATGGCAAGAATTTGGTTTTTAAAACAGGTGGAGTGGACGGATGTGATTGTGCCGAGATTCTTAATCTGATTGAAGAAGGCAAAATAGATACTACTCCTCTTATTACACATAGATTTCCGTTGAACGAGATTGAGGAAGCTTATCGTATATTTGAAAATAAATTGGACGGAGTCATTAAGGTAGCCATTTATCAATGATCAGTTATGTGAAAGAAGCGATTGTATGTTTAATTGAAAGTTATAAGCAGTAGTATGCCTGTTATTGAAATATCATCTTTATCTCATCCCGGAGTTGAGGTGTTCAGTACTCTTACTGAAACTCAGTTACGTAACCGTACCGAACCCGGCAAAGGGATTTTTATAGTAGAAAGTCCGAAGGTTATCACGAGAGCTTTGGACTCCGGTTATGAACCTTTAGCTATTTTATGCGAGTACAAACATATTGTCGGTGATGCTGCTGAAATCATTGAACGTTGCGAAAATGTGCCTGTTTATACTGGCAGTAGAGAATTACTTGCTACGTTGACAGGTTATGTCCTGACACGTGGAGTTCTCTGCGCCATGCGTCGCCCCGAGCCGCGCAGCATGGAAGAAGTATGTCGGGAAGCCCGGCGCATTGTAGTCATTGACAGTGTGGTTGATGCAACTAACATTGGTGCTATTTTCCGTTCGGCCGCCGCTCTTGGAATTGATGCCGTATTACTGACTCGCAACTCTTGCGATCCATTGAACCGCCGTGTGGTCAGGGTATCAATGGGAGCAGTTTTCTTTGTGCCATGGGCTTGGATGAACGGTTCCCTCAGTGACTTGGGTAAATTAGGCTTTCGTACGGCTGCTATGGCGCTCACAGATGATTCTATTCCTATTGATAATCCTGCCTTAGTGAATGAATCCAAATTGGCTATCGTCATGGGTAACGAAGGGGAGGGACTTTCACATGAAACGATCACTGAGGCTGATTACGTAGTCCGTATCCCTATGGTGCATGGTGTTGATTCGCTTAATGTAGCTGCTGCGGCGGCTGTTGCCTTCTGGCAACTTCGTGTTCCGCAATCCTGAGACTAGTATGCTACAATACTGTCTCCTAAGTATTTGCGGGTAACACAATTTGCCACTAATTACAATAGAATAGCAAGTTCATTTGCTATTCTCCACTAATGGTAGCCACCATTCGTCGATTACCACTATAATTCCGAAATTCACAGAGATAGATACCTTGCCAAGTTCCGAGGTTTAGCTTTCCATTTGTTATAGGTATTGTGACCGACGTTCCTATGATTGAGCTTTTTGCATGAGCCGGCATATCGTCATTTCCTTCTAAAGTGTGTTGATAGTACGGTTCACGTTCTTTCACTAAGTGGTTGAAAATGCTTTCCATATCCATACGAACATCAGGATCTGCATTTTCGTTAATACTTAGCCCGGCGGAAGTGTGTTTGATAAATAAATGCAGTAATCCAACTTCGGGTAATGGCGGCAGATTACGTAATATTTCTCCGGTTATAAGATGAAAGCCACGTCTGCGTGACTGTAAATCAAATTCTACTTGTTTCCACATATTAATTAATCAAAGTACAATTAGTGCTAAATATGATTCTATTTGCCGACGCAGCATATTATGCTAATTGATTATCAATAATTTACGGCTTAAAAGATAGACTGCTCAAAAATTTACTTGTTTTTTCGCCGAAAATCGAAGATTTAACGTTTTTAACCTTAGTTTGTCTTCAAACGAAGGGGAAAAGAGAATAATGGCTCTCTTTTGCTCTTAAATCTCCGTTTCGCAAAGATAAGGCATATCGGTGATTATTTCGCCGATTGTGGCTGTAAAATAGAGGGTAATTTTACGGATTTTCGGATGGGCTTTTGGTGGCTTGACAAGGGCTCGAATCATGTTTGTTTTGTGAGCAGGATTTCTGTGTCTTTTGCAGCCAAAAGAGAAAGTCAGCAGTTATGGTTCGGCTTGGTTCTGGCGCAGCCATCTCTTTTTCTCCCTCTGTTAGCTTTACTTTAATGCACGTATATATGAATACAGGGATAAAGTAAAGCTATGTTGTATTTTTACTTGAGTGATAAACTGTACTCACATCGTATTCGCTCTAACTCATTTTTTAAATCATTTATATGTAAAATTGTTAGATAAACATTTTCTAGATCTGTTATTTCATGTATTTGCGATAGTGAATATAATGGTCTTAAAAACTTTTTCACTTTCATTCGTTCTTTTCTTGCAGAATTAGTGGATTCTTTACACTTGGTTTCTCTCAGTAGTTGAGACGTTAAATCTTTGTCAGACCTATTGCCAAAATTGACAATAGCAATTATCTTAATATAATCTTTTGTGTCTTGAATACTTTTACTTGCCTTTATATGTCGAGATGATTCTAACCGTAATTTTCTAGCATCTTCAAGAATTGCATTGATTTGTGCAGCACCAAATTTTTTGTTGCGGATTAGAGAATTGCATTTGACTTCTACTAATATTTTTACAGGAGAGTCAATTCTTATGTCGAATCCATTTGTGTTTGGCTTTTGTTTATCAATATCATTAAATATCCGTTCTCTATCTTCATTTTTAAATGATAATATATCTGATAACTTTGTTGCAATAGAACGAGTCGATATTAATGTCATTATGTTATTAATATCGGACAGTATTGATTTTAGTTCTATTAATTTATCTAGTGTAAGATTGTTGCCAATATCCTCGGTGTCAATAGACTTGATAAACTTTGTGTACTTATCTAATAAATTAATTGTTCTATTGTATGTTTTTGATGTTTCCATAATTTTGTTTCTTTGGGGGACGAAAATATGTATAAAAGTTCATATATGAAATTTTGTCAGGCTTGTTAGTCGGGATTTCGTATTCTTTTGCAGTCAAAAGAGAAAGTTTTCAGATATGATTCTTTTTCAGAGAGCCTCCGTTGCCGTATTTTTCCGTACTTTTGTAACAACCTGTGCAAAATTTGCACACTTTAAATTATTGAAAATATGAAGATTGAAGAGGCTATACTCTACTGTTTGGCAAGCCAGAATAGGGGAATGCGAACTGAACAGATTGCAGAGATGATAAACCGTCAGCGATTGCTCCATACTACCTTTAGGAGTAGGTAAAAATTAGAAGGCGTGATGCATCAGCACCTCTAAAAGTCTCATATATCAAGTACGCTTAAATCTGGTTCTTTGCACGAATCTAGTAAATTCACGCCCTTTATCTTTAATTCAGGGTAATTCAGAATTGACATTGGTATTTTCTCTCTTTTGAGATAGGATGTTGGTATTACTGTAGCTGTCAGCATCATTGACTTTACTCGGGGTGTAACTGCTACACCAATGTGTTTCGCAACTTCATTAATATGCTCCGTTACCCAGCGATGACGACGCAAATGTTTAAGAACAAGAGCTCTCTTCTTGTCTCTCTCGGGATTATCACCACGACCAAGATATTCATCCATCTCGGTTTTCATTTCCTTAATATTCTTGGCTGGATTGGTATTCTTACATTCTATCAAGTAGAGTATATCACGTGATGTATCATAAGCCATCACATCAATATCGCCATAATCTTTATCTGCCGCAAAATAACCTCCAGATTTGATAGTGACATCATGTTCCCATACTCGCATTATTGGTATCTTTGCCAAAAAAGAGCGTACCTCGTCATTGAACGCAGCCCCTTTTATAGCCTCAAATTTTCCAAGCAAGGTTTCTATCTTCCTTCCCACATAACGTAAGCGACCAGAATAAAGCAAGTCAGATAGCTGAATGCCGGCTTGAATACAGGAGCGGAACCCAAACATGCACATAACTGTGCCATCATCATATTGATAACGAATCACTGGGCGACGCAGATAACTTAATTCCCTATTGTATGACCAAGGGAAGATATCCTTGCCCGCTAATCCTACTGGCGGAGTGAGGTAGTTTTCCCGTTTATCCAAAGAAAGGCGAATGATACATTTCTTTGCTAAATCTTCAGTTAGTTCTGTACAATGCTCCTGCATAGCTTTGATGAGTTGAGACTCTTCCATCTCAATAACAGACTTCTGCTGCTTCATAGCTATGATGTAACAAACATAAAGGAACTGCAAGATGTTAGAATATGATACTCCCCAATCCTCTAAGAATGCCACATCTATCTCCTCGAGTTCTGCATCCTTGTTTTTTTCTTTTGTATCTGGACGTACTGCCATCCTGGCCATCTTACTCTCGAAATCTTCGATTTGCCCATTTACACTCTCAATAGTGCGCGTTGCTGCAAACTCTCCTACATTGTCGGAAAAAACATCATCGTAGATACCATAACGTCCAGAGCCTAATTTCTCAATGGTATGATTAGCTACATCTAAATGTATGGCGTCACATATACCACCAATGGATATCACTTCGTTCATGATAGCTAACAGGCTTTCTACATCATCATTGCCTGGTTTAACACCACCGCCACGATACTGTGTCGCAGCTATATATTCTATCATAGCACGGGTAGATATTCCAGCATCAGCAAGTCGTCTTTCTGTATCGAAGAATTCTTTACGTTTTGACTCATTTTCTCCAAAACAAAGAATCTGTGCGGGTTGTAAGACTCTGTTATGCTCTCGCTGATAAACCAATGTCTCGTGATTCTGCATGAGCATACGCAGCAACCACAATGTATCAAATGATGATAGGCGTTTATCAAGTTCATTAAGGAGCACATCTACTCCTTTGTGGAGGAAGTCTTCTTTCTCAGTTTTTGTATTGAGTTTACCTGCTATATCATGACCTTTCTCCTTCATCCACTGTGGGAATTTGTCTTGTAGTAGTTGGCTGGTGGCGGCATGAATATAGATAGGAGTATAAAGCCACAAGGGTATTGACAGGGGGTTGAGTGACTGCTCCATCATCAGAATCATCTTTGCTTGACCAAAGGGGATGCGAGTATCAATAATTTGGCATGCAGTCTCTTCGTCTATTTCCAGGAGTTTTTTTATGATACAACGCATCATGTTGCGCTCACTCTCATTGCCAGCTCCCATAAAAGAATGGATATAATCATCATCAAATGTAACGGAAACTCCGCCTTCTGTCTTGGATACGTTAAGATTTCCTCCTTGCGTAGGCTTTATGTCGTCATCATAGTGTATCCCTTTATCGGCCAAGACCTTTTCACTGAAGACAAGTTCTATTTCTACGGAGTGCTCATAGCGTTGGCTGATCATATCGGCTATGGCTGGTTGTAAAGTATCCATCCAGTATGCAACAGCTGTTATTACAGTATCGGAAATAGAGGATGGATTTATTCCCTGTTTTTCTTCTTGATAACAACTTACCCACACAGGAATACTATAAGATTCACAACTCTTGGCATTGAAACCTGAATGGACAGGCTTAAAAATTGCCGCATAGTCGAGATCACGTATCACTGGTATATAAGCATACTGTCCATTTAATCTCTTCAGCGTTCCGTGGAAATACAGTTGATCTTTACTTTTGAATATGAGATCACATCCATCATTTGGCTCAATATAAAGCATGTCTGATGGTGTGTTGTCTGTCATATAGAAACTTTCACCATAATGCTTATATATAGCATATACATCGAGAGATTGATTCAGAGGAGTCTCGAGAGATGATACGTTCTCTTTGGACCGAGCATAACGAACAAGACTCAAGCTGTCCCATTTCTCAGTCTGTATCAGTTGTAAGAAATCATAAGCAGAGAATTGAAGAAAATAGTCAGTTCCATTTTGCTTTTTCATGGCAAATCTGTATGTCTCCCCCATTGTAGAATACAGAACAAGCGTCAGGATATGGTCATCTTTCGACCTTTTATCATTTCTGATGGTATCAATACGTTTTTGTAAATGTTGGCTGAGATCTCGATTGTTGAAACTCTCATTGCCATCTATGGCTACATTACGGGCTAAATCATGAGCATAGCACACGTATGCAAGCCAGTTGACATCAATGCGGAATACATCTTCGTAATAGCCTTCAACAGGAGCAAGTATTTCATCCATTGAATTTTGTACCCAGCGCAGCTGTTCTATACAGGAACGCCCGATGCGCATCCAGACACCATAATGGGTCTGTTTTACTAGTTCTTCAAGACAACGATGTTTTAGAGCTGTTTTTAAGATAAAGTTGTTAATGGCACAGCCTTGACTGGAAATTCCGGCAAAGTAGAAGTTATTGTCAAACTCAACGATTGGTCTGTATAACAACGGATTCTTTTCTGCATCTTGGGTTAGTATATCAGTAGCATTAACTTCTAACAAAAATGATTTCAAAACATTTGGATTCAGCCTATTCCGATGAATGAGTTCTGTCATTGTCGGCAAATTAATAACAAAAGATTGGCTAGTTTTTGGTTCGTTAAGCGTCTCGCGAGGGGTCTCATTTCCGCGTACTAAGCCACTTATCCCTGCTTGGGTTGACAAAAGCTTGCTCAGTTCAAGCATGAAGAGTACTCCATCATAAATTTCATTACGGAAAGCTTCCGTAAATATATTTCTTTTATTGAATATGGCTTCTGTCATTGAACGGAAAATTTCTGTCGCATGTGTCGAGATGCCAGGAAAGAATGTGTAATTGCCTCCATAAAACACTACAGGTTCGGCAAACATGTTAATCGGCATGTCTTCCATAAGATCAAATGAGAACTCTTGGTCAATTATACTCTTGAACTCACTGATGTCAGGAATCTGGCTACTCTTTCCGAGATTCGCAACTGCTATTTGCAAAAGGTGCTCAATTCGGATATTCTTCCCTCGATTTTGTGGATTAAGTTGCATTGCTATCAAATAGTCCAATATGGGAGGGACTGCATGATTACTTAAATACGCTATCGTTTTTGGTACATCAAGCCAAGAAGATGGCCACAAAGCATGATTTGCTACTGGCAATATTCCTATTGCCTGTTCCTTTTGCATACAACAATGCTTATATTTCTTGCCGCTGCCACAAGGGCAAGGCTCATTACGACCTATCTTCTTTGACATTATATTTGAACTACTAGTAACATCTATCTAAACTTTAATCACTTAGCTCAGCCAAGAACTATTAATCATTTACAGTGCGAGACGAAGAATGTATTATGGGTTAGAGATGAAATGAGTGATAATCAAATTCTTACCACATTTATACTCTAAGTGATTTCTTATACAAAGGTACTGATTTTAGTCGATAACATTTAATGATAAACGATGGAATTTCTAAAATGAACTGTTTTCGACTCAAAAATGAGACATAATGGTCAAAGGGATTTGGCAAATTATGTGATTATTTTGCAGTCTCCAAAAAAGTCGGCAGATATAGTTCGGTTCGGCTTTGGCGAAGTCATTTCTTTTTCTCCCTCTGTTAGCTTTACTTTAATGCACGTATATATAAATACGGGGATAAAGTAAAGTTGTTTTTCATTTGAATAGCCAACTAATCTTGAATATATGTTGTGTGGAGGAATCGTATGTGTTTACGCAACAAATAACATATTGTTTGTTGTGTGGATATATTGGCGCTTATAAACAATATAATAGCGTTTATATTTCTCCAAAGCAAAATTATCTTGTTTTACACACTTTCCCCAAGATGGTTGTCGGAAGCTGCTGCAACTTTTATAAACATAGAATTCGTTTGAAAAAGTATAACGAATCTGATTTATTCGCTTGAAAAAGTGTATAACCGTTATATTGTACTTGGTCAAGCGTTTCTTCTAATCTTGTGATTTTTTACCTGTAATACATCATTAAATAGATGAAAAGTTATAAATTTACATATTATATGATGTGTTGAATATGGCAAAGAATACAATGGGGACTAAGCTGCCCCGAAAATTGGTGCAGAAGATGTCAATTGTGGGAGAGCAGATTAAACTGGCTCGCTTGCGCAGGAATCTGAGTGTGGCTCAGGTGGCAGAACGTGCCACTTGTTCTCCGTTGACTGTGTCCCGAATAGAAAAAGGCACACCGACAGTAGCAATCGGAATCTATTTGCGAGTGCTGTATGCTTTACAGCTTGACGATGATATTCTATGGCTGGCCAAAGAAGACAAGTTGGGAAAAGCTTTGCAAGATTTGAGTTTGAAAACAAGGAAAAGAGCTTCAAAAAAGGAATAGAGCACATGTTCTCCTATACATAAGTTGCAATTTGCTCTTTGGGAATAAAAAAATATGGCTCAAAAATTTGTGTTATGCAATAAAAGCATTATGTTTGCGCTGCATAATAAATAAGATATATGAAATTCGTTGATAGAATAGATGAAGCTGCACGATTAAAGGATGCTCTTGCAAGAGAGAAGTCCTCGTTAGTCGTGATGTACGGTCGCAGACGGTTGGGTAAGTCAACGCTTATCAAAAGGGTGTTGTCGGATACGGATGTTTACTTCCTTGCTGACCGTTCTGAAGGGCAACATCAGAGAGTATTGCTTGCAAAAGTAATAGCACAAGTGTTCCCGGATTTCGACAAACTGACATATCCGGATTGGGAATCTATGTTTCGTGCGGTCAATTATCGAACAGACAAGCGTTTTACTTTATGTTTGGATGAGTTTCCGTATCTTGTAGAGCAATCTTCTGAACTGCCGTCTGTGCTACAAAAACTGGTTGATGAAAAGCTGTTGAAGTATAATCTTGTGCTTTGCGGTTCGTCACAAAATATGATGTATGGGTTGTTTCTTGATTCTACTGCGCCTCTCTATGGTCGTGCTGATGAGATCATGAAACTTGCACCGATACGTTTGCCATATATTCAAGAGGCTTTGAGCCTTGATGCGATGAATGCCATTGAAGAATATGCTGTTTGGGGAGGTGTACCGCGTTATTGGGAACTAAGGGAAAACCAAAATTCACTTAATGATGCTTTGTGGCACAATATCCTTTCTGTAAATGGAACTCTTTACGAAGAACCGATAAAATTGTTTCAGGACGATGTAAAGGATATTGTTAAGACTTCGACGATAATGTCTTATATCGGTACTGGCGCAAATCGGCTTTCTGAGATTGCCGCAAGATGCAATGAGCCTGCAACCAACCTGTCGCGTCCATTGAAGAAACTTATTGATCTCGGATTTTTGGAGAAAGATGTTCCGTTTGGGATTGATGAAAAGAATGCGAAAAAGAGTCTTTACAAGATAGCCGATCCGTTTATGGCATTTTATTATCAGTTTGTCGTACCTAATCGTTCGTTCATCGAGCTTGGTCGTCGTTTGCCAATAGAACAGGCTTTGACTGCTCATTTATCGGAGTATGTGAGTATGCAATGGGAAAAATTATGTCGGGATGCCGTAACAGGAAATCTTGTCAATGGAGTGGTTTATGGCAAGGCAAAACGCTGGTGGGGTTCTGTGCTCAATGAGGATAAGAAGCCGGAACAAGTCGAGTTTGATGTTATGGCCGAATCGCTTGACAAAAAGTATTTGTTGGTCGGAGAATGCAAATGGACTACTCAAGAGAATGGCAAACAACTGACTGCCGAACTTCTCCGCAAAGCTAATCTGCTACCGTTTGCCAAGTGCTACACCGTCGTTCCAATGCTGTTCCTTAAGAATGCTCCGAAAGATGGTATAAGAAACGCCGTGTTGCCAGAAAATATTGTCGAGTTAATGAAATAAAGAAATAACAAATTCGTGATTTGCAGATGTTGGATTTTAGAAAACAATTCCAAGAGATTATAGAACAATCTTATATCCCTTTCAATATAGATAAAACTGCGACTTCTGACGTATGGAGTAATATTTATAAGTTAGTACTTCCTAATATACCGGAAAAACTTTTTAGGTATCGTAGAATAGACGATAAGGGCTATACAATTGAATCATTTAAATCTAAAACTATTTCATTATGCCATGCGGGAATGTTTCCAGATAAATATGATTCGTATTTATATATAGATCAAGATAAGATTCACAAAGATCTAAAAAATGCATTGAAAGATGCGTTGCGCATAACATTGTCGCATATAACACAGAAATCCCCTGAAATAAGGGCGGAAAAAGCAACGAAAATATGTTATTATAGAGAGTGCGGATATACGGATGAACAAATTATAGATAAAATATTGACAGATGATTATGTTGATTTTTGCAATAATATAGGGGCTGCGATAAAAAAACAAGAATCGCGTTTTAGAAATCCAAGAAATAGTGCAAAAATTGCCTGTTTTACAGAAAGTGTGCAGTCTAAGTATATGTGGGATAGATATGCAGATGGATATAAGGGGTTTGCATTAGAATATGATCTCAGACGATGCATTTTTAAATATAATTCATTGGGAATGAGTGTTAATCTCTTTCCTGTGATTTATACAGATTTAAGACCGGATGTTACATTAGATGAGGGAAATATTCATACTTACGAATATTTCAAGCAGATTGGAGATAAAAATTGGTTAAGCTTTTTGTCGTCTATAATATCTGTTAATCAATTATATTGGTATCGAGTTTATCTTTATAAAGACAGAAAAGAATACGAGCACGAACATGAATGGAGAATGATTTACTATAATTTAGAAGATGAGAATGATTATGTTGCAATACCGGATGTTGGATGCTTGAAAGCAATATATTATGGTCCAGATATATCACAAAAGGATAAGCAAGAATTACATCAGATTGCAGTTGAAAAAGGACTGAAAGAGTATGATGTCGATCTTGACACGGGTAGCCGTAGATATGATTTAAGAGTAACAGCAATTAAATAAGAATATTCTTAGCGCAAAAAAGAACCGATTAACAACCTGAAAGTTGTGTCATCTCAATTATTTATAGTACCTTTGCTTACCAAATAAGGCAAAGGTATTTTTGATGCATACAATGGCAGAAGATAAGATAGACAACGCACTGGAAGTAAAAGAGGAAACAGTGGAATGCAAAAGCGAAGATTGGGTTTGCCATTCGCAGGCTATAGCTGCAACCATGTCAAACCGAATGGAGGAACTTGGCATGACACAACGAGCGTTGGCTGAGAAAATGAACTGCACCCAGCAATATGTATCCAAGGTGTTGAAAGGTCGCGAGAATCTGTCATTGGAAACTTTGTGCAAAATAGAAAATGCATTAGGTATCAAAATACTACAAGCTGGAATAAATAAGTAATAACACCATAGTAGGGAAAGAATATGTCAATACAGAGCGAAGCGGCATTGGAAGCCGGACTTATAGCCACACTTCGGCAAATGGACTACGAGTATGTCCAGATTACCGAAGAAGATAATCTTTATGCCAACTTCAAGCGGCAGTTGGAAATTCACAACAAGAAACAGCTGGCGGAAGTTGGTCGTAACTCATTTACGGATGAAGAGTTTGAGAAGATATTGATATATCTGGAAGGTGGTACTCGCTTTGAAAAGGCTAAGAAACTTCGTGACCTATATCCTCTTGACACGATGAACGGGCAGCGTATTTGGGTGGAATTCCTTAATCGTACACAATGGTGTCAGAACGAGTTTCAGGTGTCGAATCAGATTACGGTGGAGGGACGAAAGAAGTGTCGCTATGATGTGACGATTCTTATCAATGGCCTCCCTCTGGTTCAGATTGAATTGAAGCGTCGGGGTGTAGAACTCAAGCAGGCATACAATCAGATACAACGCTATCATAAGACATCCTTTCATGGGCTGTTCGACTATATTCAGCTATTTGTTATCTCCAATGGCGTAAATACTCGTTATTTCGCCAATAATCCCAATGGTGGATATAAATTCACGTTCAACTGGACGGATGCGGCAAATCTGCCATTCAATGAACTGGATAAGTTTGCTGTATTTTTCTTGGAAAAGTGTACGCTCGGTAAGATTATCGGAAAATATATCGTATTGCATGAAGGGGATAAATGCTTGATGGTACTTCGCCCATACCAGTTTTATGCTGTAGAAAAGATATTGGATCGGGTACAGAACTCCAACGATAACGGTTATATCTGGCATACTACAGGCGCAGGAAAAACCTTGACTTCATTCAAAACAGCACAGCTTGTTTCGGAGTTGGATGATGTAGATAAGGTAATGTTCGTTGTTGACCGTCATGACCTTGACACACAAACGCAGTCGGAATATGAAGCCTTTGAACCGGGAGCTGTTGACGGTACGGACAATACGGATGAACTGGTAAAACGGCTGCATAGTAACTCCAAGATTATCATTACCACTATTCAGAAACTCAATGCTGCCGTAAGTAAGATATGGTACAGCAGCAAGATAGATTCGATATGCCACTCCCGTATCGTGATGATATTTGATGAGTGCCACCGCAGTCACTTCGGGGAGAGTCATAAGAAGATTATGCAATTCTTCGATAATGCCCAGATATTCGGTTTTACCGGAACTCCTATTTTTACAGAAAATGCAGTTGATGGGCATACGACCAAAGAGGTATTCGGCAACTGCCTGCATCGCTATCTGATTAAAGATGCCATTGCCGATGAAAATGTTCTCGGTTTCCTTGTAGAGTATTATCATGGCAGTGAGGAAGTGCAGAACGGCAGTACTAATCGCATGACGGAAATCGCTAAATTCATCCTTAATAATTTCAATAAGTCAACATTTGACGGAGAGTTCGATGCATTGTTTGCTGTACAGTCCGTACCGATGCTTATCCGTTATTACAAGATATTCAAGGAACTGAATCCCAAGATTCGTATAGGTGCAGTTTTTACTTATGCAGCCAATGGAAGTCAAGATGATGATCTGACAGGAATGGGTACAGGTTCTTATCTGAATGACAGTGCCGGTGAGGTTGATGAACTGCAAGCCATCATGGATGACTACAATGAAATGTTCGGGACATCGTTTACGACAGAGAACTTCCGTGCATATTACGATGACATCAACCTGCGTATGAAAAAGAAGCGAGTTGATATGAGGCCGCTTGATCTTTGTCTGGTCGTCGGAATGTTCCTTACCGGTTTTGACAGCAAGAAACTCAATACGCTTTATGTAGACAAGAATATGGAATACCACGGCTTGTTGCAGGCATTCAGCCGGACAAACCGTGTGCTGAATGAAAAGAAACGCTTCGGAAAGATTGTGTGTTTCCGTGATTTGAAAAGCAATGTTGATACCGCTATCAAATTGTTCAGCAACAGTAACAATCCGGAAGAAATAGTGCGACCTCCGTTTGAAGAAGTCAAACAGGAATACAAGGAGCTTGCTACCAATTTTTTGAAGAAATATCCGGACACAAATTGTATAGACCTTTTGCAGAGTGAAAAAGCTAAGAAAGAGTTTGTTTTGGCGTTCCGTGATATTATCCGTAAACATGCTGAAATACAGATATACGAGGATTATAATGAAGAGTCTGATGATCTCGGCATGACGGAACAGCAATTTATGGATTTCAGAAGTAAGTATCTTGATATCCATGATACTTTTGCACTCGTTGTTCCAGCACCGTCACCCAAACCGGATGATGATACAGATGTTCCGGATGACGGAGACCTCGGTGATGTGGATTTCTGCCTTGAACTCCTACATAGCGACATTATCAATGTGGCATATATCCTTGAACTCATTGCAGAACTTGACCCATATAGTGCCGATTACGCGGAACGCCGCCAGAATATCATTGACACGATGATTAAGGATGCTGAAATGCGCAGCAAGGCAAAACTTATTGATGGCTTCATTCAAAAGAATGTGGATGACGATAAGGAAAATTTCATGATGCAGCGAGGCAAGGCTGACGGTACAAGCGATTTGGAAGAACGGTTGAACCGCTATATTGCTGTTGAACGAGAAAATGCCGTCAACTCATTGGCTGAGGAAGAGAAAATATCGTCATCAGTATTGAATCATTTCCTTAAAGAATATGATTATCTGCAAAAAGAGCAGCCAGAAATCATACAAAAGGCATTGAAAGAGAAGCATCTCGGATTGATAAAGACGAGAAAGGCGTTGACGAGGATTTTAGACAGATTGCGTAATATCATACGCACTTTCAGTTGGGATTAAAAGAAATACTGATATGGTAAAGACAAATGAACCCGGATATGTGTATATCTTGACTAATCCAAGTTTTCGTGAGGATTGGGTCAAAATCGGTAAAAGTGCGCGGCCTGTAGATATACGTTCCAAGGAACTTGACAACACGGCTGTTCCGTTGCCTTTTGAGATTTATGCAACCATTCAGACGGTCAAATATAACGATGTTGAAAAGCATGTACACAAGACTATTGATCGGTTGACGGATTTGCGTATTCGTCAGAATCGGGAGTTTTTCAATGTGCCGCCGCAAATAGCTTTGGATATATTCAATGACATAGCCAAGATGATTGATGATGCGGTTGTTACGGTCTATGTAGATAATAAACCGGTTTGCCATAACGAAAAAGATTCATTGCCTGTCGTGCAGAAGCGAACCGTAAAGCGAGGGCGTTTCAAATTCAGCATGGTCGGTATTAAAATAGGGGAATGTGTTACCTTCATGCCTACGAATACAGAAGTCAAGGTGGCAAGCGATGATTCCGTTGAATATCAAGGTCGTATTTATAAATTGTCCCCTTTTGTCGGTACGTTTATGCCGGAAGAGAAACGGAATACATCGGGTGCATATCAAGGGGCAAAATATTTCTCATATAAAGGGAAAGTGCTGGATGACCTGAGAAGTATAATTGAAAGCAATATACCATTGCCGGAAAGTGATGTAATACAGAATAATATAGAGCAATAAGGATATGAGTGAAGAACTGCAACAGAAACTCCGTGACCAGCTTTGGGCGGTCGCAAACCGTTTGCGCGGCAATATGTCGGCAAGCGATTTTATGTATTTTACTTTGGGATTCATTTTCTATAAATACCTGTCGGAGAAGATAGAAACATACGCCAACAGTGCATTGGAGGATGATGAAGTTACATTCAAGGAATTATGGGAAATGACCGATTCGGATGCTGCGGAATTGCAGGAAGAGGTCAAGAACCAATGCTTGGAAAATATAGGCTATTTCATTGAACCGAAATTCTTGTTTTCGTCTGTAATCGAAACTATCAAGCGGAAAGAAAATATCCTTCCGATGCTGGAACGCTCATTGAAACGCATTGAGGATAGTACGCTCGGACGTGACAGCGAAGAGGATTTTGGTGGTCTGTTTTCGGATATTGACCTTGCTTCCCCTAAGCTCGGAAAGACAACCGATGACAAGAATACGCTTATAAGCAATGTTCTGCTTGCACTTGATGATATAAAATTCGGAGTGGAGGCCTCTCAGGAGATTGATATTTTGGGCGATGCTTATGAGTATATGATCAGTCAGTTTGCTGCCGGTGCAGGCAAGAAAGCCGGTGAGTTCTATACTCCGCAAGAGGTCAGCCGCATATTGGCGGAGATTGTTACTCTTGGGCATAACCGTTTGCGTAATGTTTACGACCCTACTTGCGGTAGTGGTTCGTTGCTTCTTCGTGCTGCTAATATTGGAAATGCAGTTGATATTTATGGACAGGAAAAGAATCCTACAACTTATAACCTTGCCCGAATGAATATGTTGCTTCATGGCATCAGATTCAGCAACTTCAAGATTGAAAATGGTGATACACTTGAATGGGATGCTTTTGGTGATACTCAGTTTGATGCAGTGGTTGCAAATCCTCCGTTCTCAGCCGAATGGAGTGCTGCCGACAAATTCAATACTGATGATCGTTTCAGCAAAGCAGGACGGCTTGCACCACGTAAGACTGCCGATTATGCATTTATTCTGCACATGATTTATCACTTGAACGAGGGTGGTACAATGGCTTGTGTTGCTCCGCATGGTGTACTATTTCGAGGAAATGCGGAGGGAGTTATCCGTCGTTTCCTTATAGAAAAGAAAAACTATGTGGATGCCATTATAGGATTACCTGCGAATATTTTCTATGGTACAAGTATTCCGACTTGTATTCTTGTTTTCAAGAAATGTCGTAAGGAAGATGACAATATTCTGTTTATTGATGCAAGCAAGGAGTTTGAAAAGGTAAAGACCCAGAACAAACTTCGTGAGCAACATATCCAAAAGATTGTCGAAACTTATCGTGACCGCAAGGAAATAGAAAAGTACAGTCACCTTGCCTCTCTTCAAGAAATAGCCGAGAATGATTACAATCTGAATATTCCACGTTACGTTGATACCTTTGAAGAGGAAGAACCTATCGACATAAAGGCTGTAATGGCAGAGATAAAGGAGTTGGAAGCCAAACGTGCTGAACTCAACAAAGAGATTGAAGTGTACCTGAAAGAATTGGGACTGGTAGAATAGTTCAGAAAAGTAATAGCAATGGGTGAAAATGACAACATACCTCAGATGACTCCTTCATTTGAGAATATATGCCGCAAGGATGAAAACGGGAATGAATACTGGAGTTCCCGTGACCTTTGTGGTGCGATGGGCTATTCTGCTTATTGGAAATTTCAACGAGTCATAGATAAAGCCATTAAAGTAGCCGGAGAAAAAGGGATGAATGTGGATGAACATTTCAACCAAGCGGTTGATATGGTCAAGATAGGAAACGGCTCATTCCGCAAGGTAAATATATTCCGTCTCTCTCGTATGGCATGTATGATTATTGCGGAAAATGCTGATGGTAAAAAGTTGCTCGTCCAACAAGCACGGGACTTTTTCTCACAATCTGTCTCAATGGCAGAACTTATGCATAATTCACTAAGCTCTAATATATTGTTGTATAAAACAGCACAAGGGGAGGCACGGGTAGAAGTCATTTTCAACAGCGAAACATTCTGGATGTCACAAAAAAGAATGGCGGACTTGTTTGGAGTTGATGTCAGAACTATAAATTATCATCTCGGACAAATTTACGAAACAGGAGAACTTTCCAAAGAGGCAACTATCCGAAAAATTGGGATAGTTCAAACAGAAGGAGACCGGGAAGTGGAACGTATGCCGCTATTTTACAACCTCGATGCTATTGTGGCGGTGGGGTATAGAGTAAACAGCTATCAAGCTACTCAATTCCGTATTTGGGCTACTTCAGTGCTGAAAGAGTTTATCATTAAAGGATATGCCCTTGATGATGAGAGACTGAAACAGGGCAAACATTTCGGGAAAGACTATTTTGACGATTTGCTTGAGCGTATTCGTGAGATACGTACCTCAGAGCGCAGATATTACCAAAAGATAACTGACATTTATGCAGAATGTAGTGCGGATTATGACCCGAAATCAGAAGATACAAAGTTGTTCTTCAAGATGGTACAGAATATGATGCACCTTGCCGTTACCCATCATACGGCAGCGGAAATTATCTATCAACGAGCTGATTCTGAGCAACCTTATATGGGGCTTACCACGTGGAAGAAAGCTCCTAACGGAAGAGTGCAAAAGTCTGATACCATCGTCGCAAAAAATTACCTGTCAGATTCAGAATTGTCCCAGTTGAATCTTATCACAACTGCCTTTCTTGATATGGCAGAATCACGTGCTGCACGTCATATCGTTTCAACTATGGATGATTGGAAAAAGTTCCTTCAACAATATCTTGCAACGATGGATTACGAGCCGTGCGATACAGCCGGAAAAGTAACACAAGAGGAAGCAAGAGATAAGGCTTATAGCGAATACGAAAAATATAAACTGATTCAAGACAAATCATACATATCGGATTTTGACCGTTTTAATGAGGGTAATGATGAAACACCATTGCTTCCATTTGACTTGAATCCTATAAAATAATGACAACTATGGCAATAGATAATAAAGATAAAAAAGTCCTTAATGTTCCCCATTTGAGATTCCCTGAGTTTAGTGGAGAGTGGAAGAAACATTCATTAGGTGAAATCGGTGAAACAATTATAGGTTTAACATATAAACCTTCTGATGTTGTAGATAATAACGGAATTATTGTCTTTCGTTCCTCGAATATAAAAAACGGAATGATAGACTATTCTGATTTAGTACGTGTTAATAAACATATTAAGGACAAAATCATTACGAAAGAGAATGATATTTTAGTATGTGCAAGAAATGGCAGCCAACGACTGATAGGTAAAAATGCTATAATAAAACAAGAAGATGCTAACAATACATTTGGGGCATTTATGATGGTATATCGAGCTAACGATAACCCATTTATACTTCCATTACTAAGTACAAAGAAGTATTTTTCGCAAGTGGGAGAAAATCTAGGAGCAAGAATAAATCAGATAACGACATCTGATTTTAACGGATTTGAATTCTACTTTCCTGAGAACCATGCAGAACGCACAAAAATAGCAGAGCTATTTCGACTATTGGATGAGCGTATCGCCACCCAAAACAAAATCATTGAGGATTTAAAGAAACTAAAGTGCGCAATTATTGAAAAGTTGTACACTGAAATCCAAGGTGAAGAATATTCGTATGGACAATTATTAGAGATTGTTAACGAACGTAATAAACAAATGGGATATTCCAATATCCTTTCTGCAAGCCAAGAAAAAGGCATGGTGAATAGAGAAGACCTAAATTTGGATATTCAATTTGAACATAACAATATTAGTACTTACAAAATTGTAAGAGAAGGTGATTATGTTATTCATTTGCGTTCATTTCAGGGAGGTTTCGCTTTTTCAGACAAGTTAGGTGTATGCAGTCCTGCCTATACAATACTGCGTCCAAATAGGCTTTTGGAGTTTGGTTATCTGTCCTATTATTTCATGTCTCAGAGATTTATAAAATCTCTGATAATTGTAACTTATGGTATTAGAGACGGACGTTCTATAAATGTTGAGGAATGGCTTAACATGAAAACCGTCATCCCATCAAAAGAACACCAGCTCCATATACTTAAAGTTCTTAGAAGTATTGAAGGAAAGATAAAAAACGAAGAAACGTATGCAACTTGTTTGTCAAATCAGAAGCAGTATTTACTCCAGCAGATGTTTATATGAACATTTGCTGTAACAGGTATAACTTCTGACTTCTAAGTAGAAATAAATATTTTTCTTCTTGGCTCACAAAAGACTCTATTTTATTCAGTCGTTTTGCTATTTCCATCTGTTCCTCAGTACTATGCAAGTACAATGGCATTGAGAAGAATATCTCATCTTTGATACTTACTCTATCATGCCTAACACCGGTATCGCCATTTTGGTAGACATATTTATGCCATGAATCACTTTTGAAATACCAACCAAGATATTCTACATCAATGCCATAACACCTAAAACACAAATATAATGGCGAGATAACTCCATTAGTTTCTCCATTGTACCTGTTTATCGGTCCATAAGGAGCTGTAACCGACTTGCGAGGATTATAAACGAAATCATTCTGTGATATTACAAAGTAGTTTGAGGTATTGTTTTCATTGGCAATTTCACGGTCAAATACTTCGTTTTGAGGAATGATACCCTGATTAGCAGAATTACTCAATACGTTAAAATTTTGATTGTCGGTATTCCTTCGTGTGATTTTTGCTGATACATCAGAAAGAAGAATTCGTTTTCGATGCGATTGGGTTTTGTTGTCAAAAGTGTAATCTATAATTGCGCACCTATTGAATTTGTAGTCCTTAATCAAGGGAATTGCACAGAATATAACTTGCAGTAACAAACCAAATGTGCACATATCTGAATGTTTGGAATGTAGTTCTTCTACTCTGCAAGAAAGTGATGTTTGTGAAAATGGTGCATATCCTGTTTATGGGGCAAACGGTGTAGTTGGCTACCTCAACTATTATAATACTCTGAGTGAGGCCATTTATATTATCAAAGATGGTTCAGGAGTTGGGACGGTTTCCTATGTTACTGGTAAATGTTCACCAACTGGAACTTTGAATATATTGCAAGTCAAAGATGGCTATTCGCTTCGTTACCTCTATTATTTACTGAAGGTTTTCAACTTTGAACCATATAAAACAGGAATGGCAATACCTCATATATACTTCAAAGATTATGGTAAAGCCAAGATATTTTGCCCACAATACTCTGAACAACTCAAATATGCAACATTGTTGTTTACAATAGATGACAAACTTTCTACAGAACAAGAAATTCTGAAAAGTCTAAATTTAGAGAAGCAATACTTACTTCGTCAGATGTTTATATGAACATCTGACGAAGTAGATACTGTTTTTGGATAGTATAGCGTTCAAGTATCATTTTTTCAGTTTCTATCTTCTCTGTTATATGATTTAATATGGCATAAATGTGTTTCTGATTATCTAACGAAGGCAGTTTTATATCTGCTTTCTCAAAATCAGCTTTGCAAAGATTAAACCGTGTACTTCCTTGTGCAAATGGGTATATAAACTTTCTAAATGGAGTTGAAGAAACGTAATATGAGAGATATGGCGAATAAGCTAATCCTTTATTTTCTATATGAATACCAAAGCAAAAACTATTCAAATACACATCATCCTTTCCCAAATAAACTGAGCCAACTCCAACTTCTTCGGGCGTTTCTGACGACAGGGTAAACAATACATCTCCATATTTGACAACATTCTGCTTTTCTCCATCACTTATGCGAACATATTGATAGTCGTTCTCATTTACAACATTGTTTGAATAGACATTTAGATATGTTATATATGGCTTACCAATTCCAAAATCATCAGCTAATTTCCCAGACAATCCAGAATACGATTGTCCTAATTTTGAAAATGAAGTCATTATTTCATTACCATATTGCTGATATAATGAATCATTTAGTCCCTTGATTAAGGACTGCAATTTGTCAATGATTTTGTTTTGGGTGGCAATACGCTCATCAAGCAAGCATAATAAGTTGACAATTTTATTTCTTTCGGATTCCTCGCCATATATTATTTTAAGCTTTTTAAGCATACTACCTGTAATGAGGGGTTGGCCTGATCCAAACACCAATCTATTTAAATTGTAATGCTGCAAATAATAATAGATGTAACGATTCCATTCTTTTGCATTAATTATAAGGGTGTTATCAGTAACACCACATGGAATGGTTGTTATTTGTAACTGACCTGCGTTTGCTCCGACACGAGCAACAAGAACTATTTCTTCATTATAGGAGGCTAGTCTTGTCATACCTATAATTCCTGTAGAACCATAAAGAGCAACTGTTCCATTACTCGTGGGCTTATCCTTGCCAGAGCAAATATTAGGTGCGATATATTGTAATTCAGTATTTTCCCACTCTCCACTAAACTCAGGGAATCTCAAATGGGGAACATCAGTGATTTATTATTCTCTAATTATATGTACAACATATTAATATACGATTATGAGACAAAAGACAATTAGAGAAATCTCGGTTGCATGGAAAGAGTACAAGCAACCTTATGTGAAACAGTCCACAATGGCTGCTTATGTGCTTATCTTGGAGAATCATATTCTTCCAAACTTTGGAGAAAGTGATACGCTCCATGAACAGGCTGTGCAAGACTTCGTTTTGCGGAAAATTGAGAATGGGCTGAGTGTGAAATCCGTAAAAGACATTTTGATTGTTCTGAAAATGGTTATGAAATTCGGTGTGAAAAATGAATGGATGGATTATCAAGAGTGGAACATCAAATATCCGTCTTCTTCAACAACCAAAGAATTGGAAGTACTGTCAGTTGCCAATCACAAGAAAATACTCAATCATATTCAAAACCATTTCTCCTTTACCGGACTGGGTATCTACATCAGTCTTTGTACAGGACTTCGTATTGGGGAAGTTTGCGCTTTGAAGTGGAGTGACATCAATGTTTCTGAGGGAACGATTACCGTTAATCGTACAATTGAACGGATTTACATTATTGATGGAACGAAGAAACATACTGAGTTGGTAATCAATACTCCCAAGACACAAAACTCATGTCGGGAAATTCCTATGACAAAGGAGCTTCTTGCAATGGTAAAACCACTAAAGAAGGTCGTTAATGAAGATTTCTATGTCTTGACTAATGATGAATATCCAACCGAACCTCGTACCTACCGTAATTATTACGGCAAATTAATGGAAAAATTGGGTATTCCTAAATTAAAATATCATGGGCTTCGCCATAGTTTTGCCACTCGTTGTATAGAAGCTGGCTGTGACTACAAAACCGTTAGTGTATTGTTAGGGCATTCCAACATATCAACTACATTGGACTTATATGTTCATCCAAATATGGAACAGAAAAAGCGTTGTATTGCGAAAGTCTTTAAATCGCTGGGGAAATGATGTAATATGTAGAGCGAAGGAATTTTATAGTAATTTCTTCGCTCTCAATCATTGCGTACATTATGAGAATGGAGTAATAACACTTTTACCAACATTTATAATTGGGGAACCTGTTTTATCATAAGGTACATTGAAAAGATTAAGGAGAGGAAAATCCCCTCCATAACTCTAAAACCATGTATCAGACATTCAAATCTTTCAGTGCTAGTGCATAATTGGGACAAAAACCGTCCATTATACACTTTAAACCAAGTGTCTGATAATACTTGTAGTCATCGTCCTCGGTACAGAGGTATTTGTAACCGTAGCGTGGCATGTACTCCTTGAAGAACCGAGCCAAGTCTTTCAGGCTTTCTTCTTGGTTCTTCTTGAAGTTGCTGCGCACAATGATGATAGACCAGTCTGGGAAGTTGCCTCTTCCACAGCTATACTCCCAGAATCGGATATAGCAGTCTAAATCACGTTCACGGATGTCCACACAAAAGCCGTTGGCATTTTGCATCACGCTACAGCTTTCTCTGTAGCCAAATTTCTCACACAAGTAGAGATTAAAATCAAGAATTAAATCTTTTTGTACCATAAATAATTGAATTTAAAATGTTAATAAAAATGGATTATAAATGAAAGCCTCGCTTGCGCTTAGCCTTTTTCTTTTTCATCAGGCGATTGAACTCCGCTTCTTCTGTGGCAGTGGCATCGTAGGATGAGCTGCCGTTTAGCAAACCGAAACTGATACCGAAACTATCATCGGAATGAGAAACGCTCTGCTGTAGCTCTTCTTTTTGCTGTTTCGGTTTCTGTTTAGCAGACTCCAACAAGGATGCACAAGCATTCTCTTCCAATCGGTTGTCGATATTCAAGTAGCTAAATTCTCGGTTGACCTTTGAACCGGAGAAAGAAAAACCGTTGTACTCAAACTTGACACCCTGCATTTCCCGTGTAGTCCGACTGACCTTGAATTTCATATCAATGTCCCGGTCTGCAAGTACTTCTTTCAAATCATCCCAACTATGAGCTTTGGACAGTTCTTCTTTCAATGCCTTGTATATCTCATGCTTTGCCTTATCATAGGGGCGTAAGCGTTCCTCTTTGATATGGTCTTTACCATTAGCAAAGTGCAAGCGATATTTGGCGGTTAGCATTTTGCATACTTTTTCATTCCTTCGGAAGTCATTCTTGTCGCTAATCGTCTTGCCGTCATTATTCACTCGGTTGAAAACGATATGGCAATGCGGATGCTCTCGGTCGATATGACGGGCAATGATGTATTGCGTGTTTTCAATACCCATCAGTTTCATATAGTCGTGCGCTATGCTCAGCATCAGAGCATCATCGGACCTTAGTCTTGCGCTGTCTTCCGGTGAGAAGTTGAGCGAGGTGTGTCCGACAATATTCTTTACCTTGTCGTTGAGTAATGCTTGTAACTCAAATTGCTTTGCCATCTGTTCGGGTGTCCCTCCTACTCCGACTGCTTCTAATAGCTTGGATTTTTCCTCTTTGAGGACATAGCGGACGCAACCACCGAATGACGTTCCTTTAGTTTGTTTACCTATCATCTTTCAGTCGTTTTATAAGTTGATTAATGTGTTGAGCCATTTCCTTGCATCTGTCCGCTACGGTGAAGAATCCGTAGGTGTTTGCCTGTTTCGCCAACTGGTTAAGATTTGTGCTTTCACCTATCAACTGACGGATGATGTGGATATGCTCTTTCGTGATTCGCTCACGCACCGTTCCGTTCTCAATGAGTGAACGGATGACTGCGCTTTGAGTTTGCTTGCTCCGTCTGCAAAGCGCACCAAGCCATGCGTATTGCTGATATGACAGACGGAGTGTTACTGTATATTTCTTTTCCATTTGAATCTGTTTTTAGTGAATAATGTGTGACCATCGGGAGCCGCCTCCTCAGACTTTTTGAGGAGCAAGTGGTCGGGGAATGTAATACACCGACATTAACTTGCTACAGTAAAAAAGTCTCGATTCTTCTCCCTGAGTTCAAAGTCTGAATCCTCGCTTCTTGGGTGGTAAAACCTTCGGTCGTGGAGTGCCTTGTTGTACGCTGATGAGCTTTAAATCGAATGTATCTATCAGTGTTTCCAAGACAGGATTCTTCCTTATCATTTGTTGAAGAATGGCTTCGCCAGGCTTCACTTTGAGTAGATAATCAGCTATGTCGTACCCCTCTTTGCGTTCGTCTTCGGTAGCGTTGGCTTCCAAATAATCGAACATTTGTACTTCAATTCCGCAGCTTTTCATCAGGCTGATTTTGCTCTGCCAATAGTCAGTTGCACCTAAATCAGGGAATAATACAACGCTTCTTCCTGCCAAAACGGATAGGCTGTTGACATTGAAGCAACCGTTCTTTCCACCTGATGCTATCCATAGGAATTGCGGCAGATAGTAAGATGCAATAATTGCCGTTTTCTCGCTTTCGACCAGTGCAACGGGACGGCTTTTGTCTTCGGAAAGCAGATGCTCACCGAAGAAGCACTGCTTCAAATTGTAGCCATCTTTGTGTAATACGGAGTGCACCCACGTAACATGATTGTATGGTTCTTTTATTCGTTTACCCGTTTCGGAATTGTAAAGCATTATCTTACCAGTTCTGACTTTACTCTGATTGTCCGTTTGCCAGAATACGGTTGCTCCATCCCAATACTTGGATGTACCAACCTTGTATCTCTTCATAAGATTCAATGTTTCCGCCTCTCCGAATTGAGCCGATAGAAACTGAAATAACTTGTTCGCAGAATAGCCTCGTAATGATTGGTTGACTATATCCAAATCCATGTAGGAGATGGCTACCAGTTTTACTTCTTTAATAGTTGTATAACTTCCGAAGCTATTCTCAGCAAACTTTTCTTTCTCAGATGGATTCTGCTCAAAGTAATCACGAGGCGTGAAGTGATAACCGCATTTCTGCTCATGGTCACAACGACCTACGTAATCAGGGAACTTGATTTGCTTCTCTGTATCAATGTATTTGGAAAAGCATCTTTGGCGGTGACAGTTCGGGCAAGTATGCCGAGTGCTGACACCTTTGTAGGGTTCTAATATGAATCTATGTGTACTCATTGTATGTTTCTTTTTGGGTGTGTCATTTTTGTCGTTATTGTCGTTTTCGCTTGGATAGTGTCAATACCGACAAAAATGTCACGGGTTAATCTTTGAATATTCTCCATGCTTCTCTTTGCGAAACAATGTCCCGATGTTGTCATTGAGAAAGCGTTGAAACGTGCGCTCCTTCATCCCGTTCTGCTCGGCTATCTGTATAGCTTGGGCAGTCGTAAAGGATGGAGGAAGCAGATTGACTATCGCCTGTTGTTGACTATTGAGCGCATTTTCATTGAGGATATTTTGAACGCTCAATGCGGATTCCTTGAAATACTCTGTCAGTTTGATGGCTCGTTCCACCGTCAACAGGTCTATACAAGTTTTATCACACTCTCCGCAAGTCCATCGTGCTAATTGGATAATCAAACAGAAACGGATGATGTATATCTCCAACTTGCAATAGATACTCACGATAGTGTCGTTCGTCTCTCGGTCGCACAATTCTGAGAAGTGGTGCTGCCATTCGTAAAGCCGTCTCTTGGCATCCTCCGTGAAAAGAAGAATCTGCGGTTCTATCTCTCCAAATTCATTGAGGGCATACTCCTGTTGTATCAGCTTGTCAATAATGGCATTCCACTCTTGTTCGATGTTCTCCGGCAATTCCTTGTCATTCCAACGTGCTTTCTGTTGCAGAGTGGGCATCACAAACAGAATGCGGTCAATGAATCCGTTACTGGAGCGTTCGCCTTTAGCCAGTTCACTGAGAATCTTCTTTTGGATAGTACCGATGACAGAGATATACGGTCGCTTGATGAAGATGGAACTCTTGGCATTCTTGCGGTCGGATATAGTGGTCTTGGCACTGAACACCGACAACCAGAACTGTTCTTCTGAACCGTTGTTGTAACGGTTGAAGTTCTTGAACCAAGCGGACAATTCATCAGCCCATAAGCACAAACCACGTTTGTTCTGTGCATGAATAAGGCTCAAACCTTCAGGGGTTACATCTGAAATTAAGAAACGTTTACGGACTGGTTCCTGTGGAAATTGCTCTTCACCGCTTTCTGTACGTTCTTTACGACTCATACTCATCAATTCATCGTACTTTGCAAGTGCTTTTTCAAAGACTTGATTTTGCTGATAGTCGTAATCAAGAAACGGTTTCATTGCAAAGCTCAGTGGATGGCTTTTGTTTGCTCCCGGTCTTCCTATTAATGCCATATACAGGATAGGACTTTCTATCCAGCCTTGCTTGATTTGAGCAAGATGAGTGTTGCCAATGCCGACTGCTATTGCCGTAAGGATAGCTGCGGCAATGTAGTCAGTCGGGTAGTTATGGCATTCGTGAACCTCACTGATGATGCGTTGGATTTTTGACGGGAATATGCTGACAGGAAAATCAGTACCCGTCAGTCGCATACTTAAATCAACCGCTTCATCAATGATGGATGCCGGATTAATAGAAGATGTATCCATAGTCACAATCATTAAAGTTTCACGGATGATTTGGGCTTATGACGGACACCGCTTTGCATATTTGCCAGCATCTCCTCGTATGTTTGCTCGGAAGTCTTTCTACGCCCGTTCTCAATCCAAGCCAGAAGTTCGTCCTCGTAGAAGTAGAGCTTCTTACCTTTCTTATAGGCAGGAAGTAGCCCTTTGCGTACCAAGGTATAAATGGTAGGCTTGGCTTTTCTGATGATACGGCAAGCATCCTCAATTTCAATCAACACATGTTTGTCTGATGCTGGTGGTTGAAGTTCCGACACCATCCTTTTTAACTCAATGATCTGTTCGGTTAGATAACCTACCGCTTCGGGCAGCTTATCAAATGTTACTGTTTCTTTTTGCATACGTCGCTCGTTTTTAATTGTTCGACGGCAAAGGAAACAGGTGTTTCAATGGTGGAATTATTCACCAAGATATAACTGATGAATAACTTTTTGATGGTGATTGGTAGTGATAATTTATTGATAATAAACAGATAATCAGTGATTACTGGTGTCAATTATGATAGTTGTAGCTTAGAAAGAAGAGTTTTTTAATGAAAAATGTGGAATACAATGATAAATATTAGGATGTAACATTCTAATTGGTAGTTTTTCTGTATTTTTGCAAATAAACAAAGTTTGCCATTATGGATAATATCATTTATAAAATAGGGAATATTAAATATTTATTGGTATTTTCACTCTTACTCTTTTTAACATCGTGTAGTGCAGAAATAGAATCGGCTTCTGCAAATTCGACATCAGCTATTTTAGCAGTATGTGGTGAATATATACTAGCGATATTCTCTTTAATAGTCCTTTTGCTTATTCATTGCATAAGGATTACTGGAGTTGCTATATCTACGTTGGCAATATATATGATTTATAATAATATAAGGATATGGCAATTTGATTCTACCTTGTTCCTATTTATAGGCATTCTATTGATTGTTTTTTCTCTTTGGACTCCTGTTAGATTCTATATTCCGAAAGTCGTGATAGCTAAAAATATAGCAAAAATTGCAAAGCAAGAATCTTCCTCTGATGATTCTCGAAAATGCTTGATATCAGAGATTGTAGTAGGAATTTTAATAGGCATTATTCTGATGATAATAGAACAAAATATAGACCTTACTTTTATCAAATAGTATTTATATAGGGTTATATTCATGCAATCTTTCTATCCAGTTTAATCTTGCACTCAGATTCCGTGTGCGACATTTTGCGCTCAATGGTGGATATTTCCGAATCACGGAGGATATGAGCAAATACTCTTTTTATAAATGTGGCAGTCTGTAGGCGTGGTTTACCGAATGCCTTGCCGATGTTCCAGCCAAAGTGCATGATGTCAATGGTTTTTAATTGAGCATCAACCTTTATCTGTTCAACTTTGGGTAGAGAATCAGAGAAATAGTATTCCGTAATATATCCACATAGGCGATTGAGGTCAGTTTCGCTAAGATAGAGAACCAAGTTCTGTTTCGTATATGTGAGAACCTTATCTAACTTTTCTTGTGATGCTCGCTCTTTCTCTGCCATAGCGTTGGCTCGGAACACCTCATATTCTGTTGGCTGATTGGATTCGATAGATATATTATTGATGCTAGAAGGTGTGGCGTCTTCTTTTGGAAGTTCAGCCACGTCTTCGTTAAGTTCAGGACATGAAAGAATAGAAACTTCTTCTGTGTCAGATGTAGTTTCGATTTCAATTTCGGGATCCGGTTTATAAATGACGGGGTCTGAATTTATAGTACTTTCGGCAAGTTCCGAGTGTACTATTGAAGTTTCAACCACCACAGCCTTATTGCGGTAACACTCAAATCTCATAAAGCACTTCTCTATTGTTGGTGAAAGGAGTTGTCTGAATACCATTTGCAGATTGAGATAGATTGCACCCATGACAATGGAGCATACCACAAAAATGAGGTAGCTGCTGAACTCATCCCAACCATAGTGTAGTACGGTCTGACGGGCTAAAACACCAATGATAGCGATTGTCCCGAAAACAATCAGATTCAAAGTAATATGTTCTATTTTTTTCTGCTTCATAATAATATATGCTAATCGTTTGTGTGCAAATATATATCATTAGCAAGATGTATAAATACATTTTCCTGAAAGTGGCAGCATTTGTCACCAAAAGGTAGCATTATTCTAGGTCAACTGTGCCAAAATAGAAAAGAAAAGTCCAACGTAGAATAAAACCAAGTTGGACTTTTAGCAAAGGTATTAGCAATTATATATGTTAGCTGCGCTTATAGGAATAAAGAGAGATATGCCCTTTTGTTTGGAAGCAACTTTACTGATAAGCCATTTTCTGAATGAAGCAGAATGTCCAGTGTCTATTTGATAGGATAGGGCTATAATCATGTTGAGATTATACACATCGGCACTATTCCCATTTTCCAACTTTATACATTGGCAGATGTCATACTTTTTTAAGACATTGGCTTTCAATATTGCTTTTAAACGGGAATTGATTGATCCAACTGTTGTATAGAACAAGTCGGCAATCTCCCAAACGGTCATCCATACTTCTCCATCAGAAATATGGATGCCATGTCCGTTGTTTGTTATGATTCCTCGTTTCATAGCTGTAATTTATTTCAGTGAAATCTTATTGGCTGTCTCTCGTTTCTTTACATTGACCAAATCTGCGTAGATTTGAGTAGTGGAAACGTTCTTGTGGGTTAGCATCTTTGAGACAGTGTAAATATCTGTGCCTAAGGATATTTGGATAACTGCGTAGGAGTGACGAAATCCGTGGAAGGTTATCGGCTTCGTTATTCCTGCCTTTTTGAGCCAGTTCTTCAGCGGATAGTTAATCATGCTCCGTTTCAAGCCCTTGAATACTTTGCCTGTGCCGGGCGTACCACATAGTTCGTAGGCTTCGTAACTGATGGGGAGTGTCGCTTCCGTTTGGGTTTTCTGAGTTCTGATACGCAAGCAATAGCCTTGGTCGGGAGCAATGGCAAAATCTTCCCATTGAAGATTGAGAATATCGCTGATGCGTAAACCTGTCATACAAGCGAATAGAGAAGCTGCTTTCAGAACGGGGATGTCGCAAGGAGTGGCGGCAAGTTGCTTCACTTCGTCCAGTGTCAGGTATTCTTTCTTCACATCTTGTGGTTCAATCTTGTCAAGGTAGTCATTGATGTTTTCTCGAAGCCATTTGTCCCGATAGGCAATCTTCAACAATCCTCTGAAAGTGGAGTAGTAGCCGGATGCCGAATTTAGGGATATAGGGCGGTTGCTGTGTTTAAGTTGCTTGGCGTTCAACAGGTACTCTCTGAACTTCTTACACAAGTCCACATTTACCTCGCCAAAGGTACATTGCCCTTTGACGAAGTTGTAGAAATGCTGATAGACAAACAACCATTTCTGGTCTTTACTTCGGCACATCTTTTTGAAGTAGGCGAGGAAGTCGGCTTTCTGCTTGGTCTTATCCAAGAAACCGAACTCTTCATTGATGAGCGATTGCACTCTGATACAACGGATAGCTTCTGCCTTGTTCAGCATATCATTGTTGAACTCCCGTTCCATTTCGTTTTTCGGGTGGGCATAGATGTAGATGCCGAGGTATTCCCGACGACTCATCTGCATCGTTTCAGGGTTACGGACTGCCGGATAATAATCCAGATACAAGGAGATGCGATTATTCCGAATCGCTCTCTGACGAACTGTTACTTTTGTACACGTGTGTGTCATACTGTTTAATATTTAGAGTTTTACATTTGTTTGGTGCAAAGGAATAAGGTGATTCAATGGTGGTAACATTCACCGAAAAATAACTTATTCAATCTTTGGAGCTGCGAGTAGTTTATCCAATTCTGGTTTGGAGATAAGCGTGTATTTACCTTTCTTGACCTTTGGGATATTATGGTACTTCGCATAATGATAGAGTTGGTCACGAGTGAGATTGAACTTCTCCATTGCTTCGGCTACCGTATAATACTGAGGTTTTTCGGGTGCTGCCACACCTTTGGCTATATCCACGTGTTTCTTGGAATAGTACACCATGATACCTTCTTTCTTCTTCGGAATGGCATTCTTGGAAACGAAAGTGTAGATGGCAGATAAGGTCATGCCGAATTTCTCCTGCATTTCTTGTGTGCTATACCATTCGGTAATGTCGGGATTCGGGGCTTTCTTGGCAAAGTAAGCGTCCATGTGTTTCTTGCTCCAGTAGGTCTTGCCACGATTGAAAGTCCGAGGAATGTTGTTCTTCTTGGCTACCACAAATATCCATGACTCATTTACATGATACTTCTCTTTGATTTCGGCAGTAGTGTAGAAGTCGGTGATAGGGGCTTTTTCTTTGGATTGTTTGTTCTCTGTTTTTTGAACAACAAAGTCTGTCATATCTTCTATATCAGCTCTGCGAACAAGCGTTTTCCTTTCAAATCGGATTACCTTGATTACTCCATTGCGGATATAGCGATATATGGAAGTACGTCCGACATTTAATAGTTCGGCTACTTCTGATGGGGTAAGATACTCTTTGTTTAAGTTTGGAGGAGTCTTGATGCTTTTCCCAAGTTCATGTTGCAGACTTTCGATACGCTGTTTCCTAACCCTGTCTTTGTAGGCAAGGTTGGCGCATCTGTGTGAACAATACTCTGTGGTAGTCTTGTGAGCTGTGAAAACAGCGTTGCACCACTTACATCTTTTCTGAATGTCGATTCTACTACTCATTTTATTTATCCGTTTATTTCGCCAAATCTGTTTCATCGCGTACCACCACGTACCATGACGTACCAGTGTATCCACGACCTTTCCGACCTAAAATCGGAGAGTAACAAGCGAGCAACAAATGCGGTACAAAAATGAGCGGAAAAAGCCCTATAAACGATAACCATCGCTTATAAGGCTAAAAAGAAAGGCACTCAAAATGAACGCCTTAATAATCATTGATGATATATGCTAACCGTTGGTAATCACCACTTACTTTCCGATGCAGAAGCGGGAGAAGATGGAGCCGAGGATTTCGTGGGTTGTGATTTCGCCGGTTATTTCTCCGAGATAGTGCATGCATTCACGGATGTCCTGCGACACGAAGTCGCCCGAGATGCCGCTGCGCAACCCGTCGAGGGCGCGTCTGATGGCTTCGCCGGCATGCAGAAGCGCGTCGTAGTGGCGCGCGTTGGTCACGATGACAGCATTGGGGTCGGTGTCGGCAACGGCGGCTGCTTCAATCAGGCTTTGCTCAAGCGAATCGACGGCGATGTCGGCTTTTGCCGAGATTGTGGCTATCGCTGCCGACGGGGCGGCAGTGGCTACGGCTGAGCGCAGCGCGCTGATGTCGGCATCCGAAAGACAGTCGATTTTGTTGATTACGGCAACAAGATGCTTTCCTTCGGCGTGCGGCAGGATGTCAGCGGCAACGGTGGCTATGTTGGCAACAGGCTGTGTGCCGTCGATCATCCAAAGGATTATCGCTGCCTCGTCAAGTTTTTTGAACGTCCGCTCAATACCCATTGTCTCTATAGCATCGGTGGTCTGGCGTATGCCTGCTGTGTCGATAAACCGGAAAGTCAGTCCGCCGAGCGTTATGGTGTCCTCTATCACGTCGCGCGTTGTGCCGCGGATGTCGCTCACGAGCGCGACGCGGTCATAGCGGCCGTCGCTCTGCGCGCAGAATTCGGCAAATTTCAAAATGATGTCCGCCGGTACGTTGTCCACCGTATAGTAGCCCATGTCCTCCAGATAGGTGGCGGCGCTGGACTTGCCCGCGCCGGACAGGCCGATGATACCGAAGATCTCGCCGTCCGCGATGGTCAGGTTCACATCCTTCAGCGCTTCCACGCTGCCGGAGGCCGAGGAATAGATTTTGCCGAGGTGTTTCAGCTCGATCATGGGAAATCCCCTTCCACAGTGTTTTAATAGGTTTTCTGAGACAAATAAAAAGAGCCGGGAAACTCACATCGTTTCTCAGCTCCGGCATTGGCGGTTTGACTGCCAATATGGAAATTTATGAAACAAAGCGAGCCGATTTTTGAGTACGCGAAAACATGCACATGCAGCGCATGCACATGGGCATCATCATAGCGGTGGTAAACAGCTTTTTCATCGCGTGTCGGCTCCTTCCCTGATTTCTGGGGTCATTATATACAGCGGGCCAGCAAATGTCAATGGCAGATTCGCCCCAAAAATCCGCCTTTCTGCATCGATTTTTTGTCAGTCTGTCAAAAAGCAGCCGCTCTGCAGCAGAGTCAGGGGGCTCATTTTGCGCTCGGAAGCCGTATCGATTTCCTGCACCTCATAGCTCAGCTTGTAATTCGCGCCCACATCGGACTCGAAATCATCCAGATCCTCGCCCATAGATTCACAATAGTCCCTGACATCACGCACCGGCGCGGGCATGGCGATCCTGCCGTCGACGCTGCTCGGCATTCTGCCGGTCGGATACCTGCTCTCCATGCGCGGCACGCTGTCTGCTGAGATGTTCCTGTCAGTCATTGTGCTGTCCTTCGGCGTTATGCAGCCGCTCATCACCGCCTTTTCCCACACGGACGATATCGCGCAGGCCGGGCTGCAATATGGGAAGGACCAATATGACCGGGAGCGTTACGCGGAGCTGCGGCAGATCGCCGCCGAAATGCTCTCCGCGCGAACCGGTCTTCCAACCGAAAAGATCCATGACCTGTTCTGCAATGAGACAGGCTACCAGACGCCGAAGGTCGACACGCGGGCGGCTGTGTTTGCAGACGGCAGAATTCTTCTCGCTCACGAAAACAACGGGACCTAGGCTCTGCCCGGCGGCTGGTGCGATGTCGACCAGTCCATCGCGTCGAACATGGAAAAGGAAGTGCGGGAGGAAGCCGGATTCGAGGTAACGGCGGAACGGCTCATTGCCGTGCAGGACTGGCGGACTGTCAACGGGGCTGCCGCGAAACAGCCCCGTTTCTTGCTTCGAATGCGCTGCTTTACACAAACTTGATCGTCAGCGCGATAAAGATCTGCGCCATATAGTACAGCACGTGCAGAACCGCGTTGCGGTAGGGGCTGTCGTTTTTGCCGAAGGAGAGCACGACCAGCATATTATCGCTCGTCGAAAAGCAGATGCCGCCGACAAAGAACAGGAACAGCGCCCGGTTGGACTCGATAAACGCGCCCGTCGCCGCGCAGGCCGTCATGAACAAAACGCCGCCGATATAAAGCACGCCGAGCGGCGTAATTTTGCCCGCGCGCACCTCCTTGGCGTATGCGTAGAAGCAGGCCGCGCCCAGCGCCACCACCGCGATGGGGATCGCGTACAGCCACGCCGCCGGGCAGAGCGCCAGGATCGCGAGAATATACACGATATGGCCCAGAAAAAACGACACGGAGCCAGCAGCGAAGAACAGCCGGTGCAGCTTTTCCGACAAAAACCGCAGCGCCAGAAGCAGATCGCCCAGCATCCCGAGCGTCAGTCCCGCCACGAC
>OLWC01000262.1_pt1 | contig 29667 bp, 36 predicted proteins | sample 1673911 | NCBI WGS metagenome assembly OLWC01 (sample SAMEA103958134, study PRJEB25191) | human gut metagenome
TTTCGGATCTGCTGAAGGTCAGAAGAAGTGAGCGCATTCTGATGCAGATGCTCCAGAACGCGACTGTAGACATCCTTTAAGGATGCGGACACGGCAGGCTGAAAGAAATAAGTTGAGATCAGGCCGCCGATCAGGGTGGCTTCGTTATCGGTGTACTGCATGGTTGCTCTCCCTTCGCAAGAATCAAACGAACAGGATGATCATACCACAAAATATTGTAGCAGGCTATTCGCAAAATGACGAAATATACGATGCGCAGCGGCGCAGAAAGGAGAAACCATGAACGTCAGAAAACCTGTGGATTACGGCACGATGTACCGGGAATTGGTCGCAATTCTTGCGCAGAATCTTCCGCAAATGGATGAAGTGTATGCCATTGGTAAGGCCATTAGCCAGCGCCCGGAGAAGGGCGCAGCCGTCGCTGCCGCAGAATTTTTGCAGGCGAATTTCCCTGACCGCACAGGCTTTTCCCCACGCAACGTGCGCCGGATGCGCGATTTTTATAAGACCTATAAAAATGACCAAAAGCTCTTACGGCAGAAGTAGTTAGATGTGCTGTATATTCCGCAAAAGCATGCGCTATACCGTTTTCCTCCGGATATAGTGTGTCAGAATCCGTAAAAACTGCGCAGAGGATGGGGCGGTCGTCAGCGGACGGCAAGTAAAGCTGCGCAGGAGAACGGCGTTTTTACGCCATGAATCACAGGCAAACCCGTCAATGTTTCGGGCGACCTGAAGCGGATTGGTGTTGTATTGGTCTGCCACTTTGGGATATAGCCGCTGCGATGGTTTCACCAGCCAATGCGGATTGAGTGAGGCGAGATAGACCGAGTAGGAAAGATGGAAAAATGCAGTGTTGGTTGCAGAGAAACCGAGTCGGTACAACAGATCATATACTTCGACAATGTCTGTTACGGCGTTCATGCTGCATCCGTCCCCTCCAGCGCTTGCACACGGTTCATAAACTGCCGAACCAGCGCGCTCTGTGCATCCGCTTCCAACATGGAAAAGAGAAACAGCAAGGTCGGGGCGGACGCGGCATATCTCCCGCGCTCCAAGTCACTGTATGCGCGGCTGGAAATACGAAGCTGCTCCGCCATGGCCTCCTGCGTCAGCGCCTTCTGCTGCCGCAGAGAAGACAATTCTTCGGAAAGAATCTCTGCGAGCAGCGCCGGGTATGGTTTCATTCTGAAGACCTCCATAGTTTATAATAGATCGACTATGGAGATTTTATGTCGAAATGAAGTCTGCTTCCACGAAGCGCGCTTCGTGATCGCCGTTCAAATCTTGTGAAAAAGCCGAGTTAAAGGACGCAAACAATATTTATTCGGTGAAACAACAAAATATCCAATGCGCGTTAGCGCAGAAAGGAGAAGCTATGAACGTCAGAAAACCTGTGGATTACGGCACGATGTACCGGGAATTGACTGCAAGTCTTACGCAGAATCTTCTGCAAATGGATGAAGTGTATGCCATTGGCAAGGCAATCAGCCAGCGTCCTGAGAAGGGCGCTGCAGTCGCTGCTGCAGAATTTTTGCAGGCGAATTTCCCTGACCGCACAGGCTTTTCCCCACGCAATGTGCGCCGGATGCGAGATTTTTACCGGACTTATGAAAATGACCAAACGCTCCTCCGTCTGGCGATGAAAATCGGCTGGACGCTGAATGTGGTCATTATGGAGTCAGAACTGACAAGCGCACAGCGGATATCCTGTCTGCAAAGGACTGCCGCCGAAAAACTCTCGAAAAAGAAACTTTTTGAGATCATTTTGAACGGTGCATTTGCGGAAAAGCCTATCGACGAGCCTGACGAAATATGCTATAATATTACAAACACAAGCGAGGACGGAGCCGATCAAGCACAATTCGAGTCACCACTGCGTTGCGTGGCGAAAAGAAAAAGAGGGGTTGTACGATGCGGTCGAAGAAAAATCTCGTCATTGGTTTCTTATTGCTGCTCCTTGGCATCGGGCTTTCTGAGCACAGCTTACTGCTTTCCATATTTGCAGGCGTGGCTGGGATCGTCATGATGATTCTTTATGCGGCGGGTAAGCTCAAGCGGAACACTTCTGAGACAAGTGTTATGTCCTCCAAAACCAGCGAAATTCAGCCAACGACAAAAACACAGCAAGCCAATACGCAGAGCGTCTCATTTTCGTTGGAAGCGCAGCAGCTTTATCAGCAGCTTGCGGACCAATACAACCGAATCGTAAACAATGGTTGTTTCGGGTCGCTGGCACAGATTGAGGAAAAAATGGATCGCTGCAAGTGCTTCCTAGAACAATGGATGGAAGCACTCTGTAATAAGGACTTTGTGGCGCTGCTTCAAAACAAAGCAAAGTACGACGAATATTTAAAGGGCTTTCGTCTGCCGCAGTTTGGAACATGGAGGACGATTCAGGCAGAAGGCGGCGATGACAGTATTCCGGATGGGCTGACCAAGGCGCTCGTGGGGCGGATTCAAGGAAAGCAGAAAGCGCTGCAAGAGTTCTGGGAAACGCAGAAGTGGTTTGAAGAAATGATACCATCTCTTCAAACCTATGAACTGACTGTCCAACCGGATGCGGAGCCGTTGCCAAAAAAGTTGGATTATGAATATCCGAATACAAATAACGTCACAAGCAGAACGCCACTTGCAAAATTCAACGACTTCTATGCGATTGATTTGGAAACGACCGGCTTGAGTGCAACGCGGAACGAAATCATCCAAATTGCCATTATCAGGTTCCATCATTTCTGGCCGGTCGAAATCCTGGCCAGCTATGTGAAACCACGAAAAGGGCTGAAACCGGAAGCAGCGGCGATCAACCACATCACAGAGGATATGGTTGCAGACGCGCCCTATATCGAGCAGATCATGCAATCCGTGGATACCTTCATCGGTGAGAAAGCACCAATCGTCGCGCATAATCTCCAGTTCGAGTATAAGTTCTTGGCTGCCAATGGAAGCGAAAATATTATAAAGAAGCGCCCGCTTTATGACACGCTGGAACTGTCCAAACGAATCTGGCAGTTGGAAAGCTACTCACTCGAAAATGTATGCCGGTACACCTTCAAATTTACGCCAGCACTGCATAACGCAGAAAGCGACGCGCTGACCTGTGGGCTGCTGTTCCGGGAAATCTGCAATGAACGAATTGGAATTCCGGAGGGCAGTTATGACTAAGGCAAACGACATTGAAATGGTAAGACTGGGAGGGATGACATCGGCGGAGCAGGAGCAGTATGAAAAAACAAGATTGAGATTAACAAGAAAGTCTCGTCTTTAATTACGGAGGCAGCAAAGAATGCCAAGTTTGGATATTAAGAAATTGAGGTTTATTGTGCATTAGAAGCAGGAGGTTTCTCGTGGCCTGGAGAAAAACAATAGGACAGTTTGTAATATATCTCCCACTCATCGGTTTGCTGGCGCTAGCTATATATTCTTTATGCATTGGCGCAACCACAAGTGACGACGGCATAGAACGAGATATACGAATCTGGAAAGACGCGTTAATACTTAGCGCCATCATTGGTGAAATTGGCAGCTTAATAGTTGTTAGGCAGTTTAATATATTGCTTACAGGAACAACACCAAATTTTATACAAGATCTGCAAGAAGAAAACAGTCAGGATTTTGCCATTATATATAATGGAATCGTTGCATGTGCTGTTTTTGTATTTGTACTTCTAATACTCAAGCTACTCTATTCATGTACTCAAATTCACTTATTCTCAAAACTATCTACTATTTTTGTTAGCTTTTGGGCCATAAGCAATGTCGTGTATCTGTTGGCTGGATATTTGAGAATCAGGCAAACACAACCGCAGTCTCTATTTTCTAAGTTTTCTAATCCTGCGCTAATGCCTACGATACTTTCCATGATTCAAATTCTCATCACACGGCAAAGTTGGGTGTCATTTGTTTATCGCAATATTTATGCCCCACAAAGCGAGCGGATTTTGACACTGGCGTTAGTTATTGTAATATTATATTTCCTTGCGGCAGCTTTTTGTCATTTCTCAAATATTTATTGTCTGCTCGGCTTTTGGTTTCTCATACATGGTCCTGAAACAATTCAAAAAAAGATGGACTTGGTGCTGCAACAAGAAGAGTACCAAGAAGAAAAATTGCGCTATTCGACAGAAAATCTAGACAAAGAGGTTAAACAGAGTAGCTTTGTAAAGAGAGTTTTGGTGTGCACTCACTACATCGGTGTCCATCTTAAGATATATGTACAGAAAAGAATTTGTGCTGTAAAATATATGATGATGTTATTGAATTTCAAAATGACAAAGCTGTTTGGCTCACTGTTAAAACCATCACGAATCAGACTTAATACCATTAGGTTTTGCTTACTTGGCGCTATGATGGAGCTTTTAGTAGTTGACTTTTTGCTCTTCATTTATTTGAAAAGTGATTCGCCATGTTTGAAATTTTTTGAGTTGATGTCAACTGTATTCATTATTCCTATACTGCTATCGTGGCTTATGGAATTGAAATCAAATGCGAAAAAAGAAAACAAGCCGAGTCAAGAATAAAGAAATTAGAAATGTGACTTAAACTTGATGTGCATTCATCTATAGTGTAGCGATCACACAACTCCTCAGATTCTTCGGAATTTGAGGAGTTTTTCTTTATCAAAAATTCGGTTTTTTCCGCGTTTGAAAATCGCGATACCAGATTTTTACCCCCATTTTGACGCCAGATTTTTTGCCGTGGAAATGGAGGATTTTTTATGCGCAGAACCACAATTTTGAACGCAAAACAGGTCAAACGAACGTCCTTTTCAGAAGCGGAACAACTGTTCACGAAACACTGTAAACTAGGGTGTATCTGAAAACTCCCAACGCACCCGGACAGCAGGCCTTTTTGCGGTGCGCCGCGTCATTTTTCCTTGAAATACGTCAGTATTCCTGCGAAAAAATGTCTTGCGCAACGCAAAAATCCCTCGCTGCCGGTCACATCATGAGTTTTCAGATACACCCTAAAGAAAAACAGGAGGACGGATCCATTGATGCAAATTCAGGGACTTCAAAAGCTGACGCTGCTGGATTATCCAGGGCGGACGGCCTGTACGGTGTTTTTGTCTGGCTGCAATTTTCGCTGCCCGTTCTGCCATAACGCGCCGCTGCTCACCGCAGCGGACGAAGACGGCATGGACGAAGACGAGCTGCTGGCGTTTTTGAAAAAACGGCAGGGGCTTCTCGACGGTGTTGCCGTTACCGGCGGAGAGCCGCTTTTGCGCCCGGAGCTTCCCGCTCTGCTGGAAAAGATCAAGGCGCTGGGCTATGCGATCAAGCTGGACACGAACGGCGCGTTTCCGGAGCAGCTGGAGGCAGTTGTGCGTGCAGGGCTGGCAGATTACGTTGCCATGGATATCAAAAACAGCCCGGCGCGCTACGCGGAAACAGCTGGTGTTCCGGGGCTTGCCCTGACGCCCATTTTCAGGAGTGTTTCGTTTTTGCTGCGCGGCACGGTTGATTATGAGTTCCGGACGACTGCGGTCGCGGAGCTGCATGATGACGCATCATTTGTACAGCTGGGAGACTGGCTCATGGGCGCAAGGCGGTACTATATCCAGCGCTTCCAGCCGCGCGATACGGTCCTGCGAGCGGGACTCAGCGCCCCGACTGAAGCGCAGCTGCGCCGCTGGGCGGAACTGGTACGGCCCAAGATTCCCGCTGTGGAGATCCGCGGGATATAAAAAACAATATATTGTTATCTATATTCGGAATAAACACAATATATTGTGCAAAACTATTGACAAAGCACAAGCTTTCAGGTTAGAATGGGATGCAGCGCAAGGCGCGGCATCCCATTTTGTTTCATACGATGGCACACAGAGAACAGGAGGACCAGCTATGTACCGGGTAACAAAAAGAGACGGAAGCATCACAGAATTTCACATTGCCAAGATTGGCAATGCCATCACAAGAGCCTTTGAGGCCGTTGGCCGGCAGCAGCATCCGAGCGTGATCGAGCTGCTGGCTCTGCGTGTCACGGCGGAATTTGAGCCGAAGATCAGACATGATCTGATCGCGGTCGAGGATATTCAGGACTGTGTGGAGCGCGTTCTGAGCGAAGCGGGCTATTCGGATGTGGCAAAGGCCTACATTCTCTACCGCAAGCAGCGGGAAAAGCTGCGCAACGTCGGAAGCACCCTGCTCAATTATAAGGAGCTGGTAGACAATTATCTCCGGATCAACGACTGGCGCGTGAAGGAGAATTCCACGGTCACGTATTCCGTCGGCGGCCTGATCCTGTCCAACTCCGGCGCGATCACGGCGAATTACTGGCTGAGCGAAATTTACGACGCGGAGATCGCACAGGCGCATCGGAATGCAGAGCTGCACCTGCACGACCTCAGTATGCTCACCGGCTACTGTGCTGGATGGAGTCTCAGGCAGCTCATCCAGGAGGGGCTTGGCGGCGTGCCGGGGAAAATCAGCTCCGCTCCCGCCTCCCATCTGTCCACGCTCTGCAACCAGATGGTAAACTTCCTCGGCATCATGCAGAATGAGTGGGCAGGCGCGCAGGCATTTTCCTCGTTTGACACCTATCTCGCGCCCTTCGTCCGCGTGGATAAACTGACGCAGCGTGAGGTCAAGCAGTGCGTGCAGTCGTTCGTCTACGGCGTCAATACGCCGTCGCGCTGGGGTACGCAGGCGCCGTTTTCCAACATCACGCTCGACTGGACGGTGCCGAAGGATATGGCAAACCTCCCTGCCATCGTTGGCGGGCAGGAGCAGCCGTTCACCTACGGCGAGTGCCAGAAGGAAATGGATATGGTCAACCGGGCGTTCATCGAGCTGATGATCGAGGGCGACGCAAACGGGCGCGGCTTCCAGTACCCCATCCCGACCTACTCCATCACCAAGGATTTTGACTGGGGCGAGACGGAAAACAACAAGCTCCTGTTCGAGATGACGGCCAAATACGGCACGCCGTATTTCTCCAACTATATCAACTCTGACATGGAGCCAAACGACGTGCGCTCGATGTGCTGCCGCCTGCGGCTTGATCTGCGGGAGCTGCGCAAAAAATCCGGCGGCTTCTTCGGCTCCGGCGAGTCGACCGGTTCGGTCGGCGTTGTGACGATCAACCTGCCGAGGATCGCGTATCTTGCCGAAGGCGAGGCGGATTTCTACAGGAGGCTCGACAGGCTGATGGACATCGCCGCGCGTTCGCTCAAGACGAAGCGCATGGTCATCACGAAGCTGATGGAGGGTGGGCTCTACCCCTATACCAGACGCTATCTCGGCACGTTTGAGAATCATTTTTCGACGATCGGTCTTGTCGGCATGAATGAGGCGGGGCTGAACGCGAAATGGCTCCGGAAAGATCTGACCCACCCGGAGACGCAGGCGTTTGCCAAAGACGTACTGAACCATATGCGGCAGCGGCTGAGCGACTATCAGGAGCAGTACGGAGATCTCTACAATCTGGAGGCTACTCCGGCAGAATCTACAGCCTACCGCCTTGCAAAGCACGACAAAATGCTCTACCCTGATATCATCACGGCGAATGAAAACGGCACGCCGTATTACACGAACTCCAGCCATCTGCCGGTCGGGTACACGGAGGATATCTTCTCCGCACTCGACGTACAGGACGATCTGCAGACGCTCTATACTTCCGGCACGGTATTCCATGCCTTCCTCGGAGAAAAACTGCCGGACTGGAAGGCGGCGGCAAGCCTCGTTCGGAAAATCGCAGAAAATTACCGCCTGCCGTATTACACGCTGTCGCCGACCTACTCCGTCTGCAAAAACCACGGCTATCTTGCAGGAGAGCAGCCGGTCTGCCCCTTCTGCGGCGAGAAAGCAGAGGTCTACAGCCGCATCACCGGCTATTACCGCCCCGTGCAGAACTGGAACGACGGCAAGGCGCAGGAATTCAGGGATCGCAGAACGTATGACATCGGCGCGTCGAAGCTGACGCACTGCGGCGTAAAGGAGCAGGCGCAGACGCCGGAGCCGCCGGCGGAGCAGCCGTGCGAAGCGGTCGAACTGTTTGCAACAAAGACCTGCCCGAACTGCAAGCAGGCCGAGCAGCTGCTGGATGCGGCAGACATCCGCTATACGGTGCGGTTTGCAGAGGAAAACCGCGACGCCGTCCGCGCCCTTGGCATCCGGCAGGCACCGACGCTGGTATCCGGCGGGCAGAAGTGGACCGGCGTGAGCGGTGTGCGGGAGTTTATTGCCGCAAAGGAGAACGCAAATGTATGAGATTTTGATCGTTGGCGGCGGCCCGGCCGGTCTGACGGCGGCAATTTATGCCGCCCGTGCCGGTAAGCATGTGGCTGTTCTGGAGAGAGGATCGACCGGCGGGATCATATCCGCACCGCTGGTGGAAAACTATCCGGGCATTCCTTCGGTTTCCGGCACAGAACTTGCCCGGCAGATGACCGAACAGGCGTGCACATTCGGCGCGGAGATCGTTTATACAGAGGCGGTGGGGCTTGAGAAAACGCTGGCGGGCTTCCGGGTCCTCTGCACAGACGGCGTCCGGGAGGCAAAAGCGGTCATCCTTGCGACTGGTGCGGCACACCGGTCACTGGGGCTTGCGGCGGAAGATGCGCTTACCGGCTGCGGCGTATCCTACTGCGCTGTCTGCGACGGCGCGTTTTATGAGGGACTGGACGTTGCGGTCGTGGGCGGCGGAGATACGGCAGTTCAGGATGCACTGCTCCTGGCAAACACCTGCCGCAGCGTCACGCTGATTCACCGGCGTGATGCCTTCCGCGCAAGCCCTCATCTGGTTAGCTGTGCGGAGCGGCAGGAGAATATCCGGATCCTTCGGAACTACACGGTACAGAAGCTTCTTCGGCTTGGAGATGTCCTGCAAGGTGTGGAGCTTCTGAATCTCAAAACCGGGGAGCCGGAGCGGCTGGATATGGACGGTCTGTTCATCGCAGTCGGTCAGACCCCGCAGAGTGCTCCTTTTCAGGAAGCTGTTGCGGTAGAGAACGGGTATTATCTGGCGGGCGAGGATACAAAAACAAGCCTGCCTGGCGTCTTTGCAGCCGGAGACGGACGCAAAAAGCAGGTGCGTCAGCTCACAACCGCTGTTTCGGATGGTGCAGCAGCCGCGCTTGCGGCGTGCCACTATCTGGAGGAGCAGGGAAAGTCAGAATGACGCAGCACACCGCAAAAAGGCCCGAACCATACTTCCAGACCTGCCGCGGCTCAGCCAGCGGGTCTGGAAGTCTTTTATGGGCAGTTTCTTGACAAGAACGGCGTTTGCTGGTAAAGTGGAAATATAAATAAGACAAAGACCTAATTATAAATCTGGGAAGAGGAGGATGCAGACGATGAAGAAGAGAATCATTCGCGGATGTTTGCGGATCGCAATTCTGGCGGTCGCGGGCGGTGTGCTTGGATGGCTGAGCAGCATCCTGTTCGGGGAACGTGCGCTCATTACAGAGCTCCCCGTTGTGGTGACCCTGGGCGCGAGCATTGGCATTTTGTCCGGTGTTGTGTTGTTCCCGGAGAAAGCATAGCTGCAGGCTGCAGAGCTCTGGGGAGCAGAAGATAGGAAGCAGACAGAAGAACTGGCGCGAAACGCCGGGAAAGGAGCGGGATATGGCAATCAAGGCAATTACAACAGACAGTTTCCGGGATGATGTGTTGAAAACGAGAAAGCCGGTTTTGGTGAAGTTTTGGGCACCGTGGTGCGGGTATTGCCGCGCACTCGCACCGGCGCTGGAGTCAATTGAAAAGCAGTATGAGAATCTGCTTTCCGTTGGGCGTATCAATTTTGATACGGAAACAGCTGTGGCGCGCAGATATAACATTCATAAGCTGCCGACTCTGCTGCTGTTTATCAACGGAGCCGTGGCTGGATTCCTGATCGCTCCTTCTTCTGAGAAGGAGATCGACGCATTTTTAAAGAAAATGCTCGGACTGAATGTAGGAGGTCTGTATGGCAAACATATATGATATTGTGATCATCGGCGGCGGCCCCGGCGGGTATTCGGCTGCATTATATGCCGCGAGAGCAGGGTTGCATGTGGCTGTGATCGAGAAGCAGGCCATTGGCGGGCAGGCAATCCGAAGTGAAAATATTGAGAACTATCCGGGCTTTGATGCCGGGATCGATGGGCTGCGTCTGAGTGAAAAAATGCAGCGCGGCGCGGAGCGGTTCGGTGCAGAAATGGTGACAGATGAGGTACGCCGTGTACAGCTGATGCAGATGGTCAAGGTGGTTGAAGCGGCGAAGCAGACCTATCAGGCACCCACCGTCGTTCTGGCGACCGGTGCGCCGCCCAAAAAGCTCGGTGTGGAAGGCGAGGAGGAGATGCTGGGACGCGGTGTTCACTATTATGCCGCTTGCCGCTCTATGATGTACAGGCGAAAAACAGTTGCGGTGATCGGAGATGGGGAGCAGGCTGCCGAGGCGGCGATGCTCCTTTCCCGTATTGCCAAGCGAGTCTGTCTGGTACATGGGGGCGAGCACATGGAGATCAGTCCGGCCTATGCGGGCAAGCTGAAAATGATGCGAAACATTGAACGCTATGCGGGAAGCGAGGTTCGGGCATTTTTACATGCAAACTGGGTCACCTGTATCCGTATTCGGGAACAGCGGAGCAGTGAACTCTGGAATCTGCCGTGCGACGGTGCCTTTATCTGTCTCGGCGGCGTACCGGAAACAAACCTGCTTCATGGACAGATCGCGCTGGATAAACAGGGTTACATTCTCGCCAATGAAACAACCATAACCAATCTTCCGGGTGTTTTCGCGGCTGGTGACGTTCGGACGAAGCTGCTCCGGGGCATTCTGACTGCCGCAGCAGATGGCGCGGCGGCTGCACAGCAGGCGGAGCGGTATATTGTAGAAAACATCTGATCTGAAAAGCAGGGAACAGAATTTGATCTGCTGCACGGAAAGTTCCTGATGGTCACAGAGGGTCAGCGTGTTGAGAGAAAGGGTCGCGCGAAAAAGACCGAAGTCTTTGCGCAGCTTGTAGAGGCGGCGCAGCGGCTTGTCGCGGTTGCGATGGCCTGCAAGGAACAGTCCAACCAGCGGCTGCGGCGGTTCACGTCAGAGATCGAGCTTCTGATCGATACCTGGAAGGACTGAGAAAGACCGGCAGCCGCAAAACCATGCAGCTGCCGGTCTCTCTGAAAGAAGCAAACTTTACTTTTTGACGGCGTCTCCATTCGCTTCTGCGTCCGCGATGCGGCGGTACATATCCTGCATCTGCCGGTCAATTTCGGCAATCTTTTCCGCACAGGCAAACATTTCTTCATCGATGCCCGCCGGGAGCTTTGCCCGGTCCGCCTTGTAGTGGATGTCATGCTCCAGACTGGCCCAGAAATCCATTGCAATCGTGCGGATCTGGATCTCGGCGACGACGTGCTCCGTCCGGTCAGAAAGATACACGGGAACACGGACATCCAAATGCAGAGAACGGTAGCCGTTATAATTCGGCGTTTTGATATAATCCTGCCGCTTGACGATCTCCAGATCCTCCTGCCGCTCCAGCATCCCAGCGACTCGGTAGACATCATCGATGTAATTGCAGACGACGCGGACGCCTGCAATGTCGTTGATATCCCGCGCCGCAGCTTCAAGCGTAACCGGAGATCCCTTTCTCTGGAGTTTGGCGGCGATGCTTTCCGAGGATTTGACCCGGCTTTCAATATGATGGATGGGGTTTCGTGCATACAGCGTATTGAATTCACTGTTCAAAATCTCAAGCTTCAGCACAAGCTGTTTTACAGCGGACTCGTACAGATTCCGCATGACAAAGTAGCGGTGCGGGCTTTCATGAAACGGGAGAGACGAAGAGGCTGTCATATCGGCGTAACCATCCTTTGTGTCAGAATCAGCTTCCCGGCAAAATGAAACTGCAATCCGGTAAGCTCACTGCCATTTCAACACAAAAAGAAACATGTGACGTAAAAACTTTGTGTTGAGAATGACAGCCGGGGCAGAGCCGTCCGTGTTGCCAAAAAGTCAAAAGGGGGCCGCCCCTGTACGGGCACAGGGGCGGCGGAGGAAGGAGCACAGCAGGCATAGGGGAACCTGCCATAGGACAGGGATGACATACAGCAGATGCTGACAGGGTAGTATCCGCCCGCAGCCAGTATCTTGTGCATTGGGAAAACCAGAAGATCAAAGCTATGAGATCGGAGGAGAAGGGATGTTCCCGCTGTCTCCAAGGGTGTTGCATTCGTGGTTCCCCTGTATCTATATTATACAGGAGAAAGCAGGCTTTGGCAAGACTTATTTGATATAAAGTCTTAATATTATTTCTGGTAGAGACGAAAAAGTGGCAACGCAGGACAGAGAGTTCCCATGTAAACAACGAATATGGAAAGAACAGGATTGGAGGCGGATTATGAAAAGACGGATCATTACAACCGTAGCCGTTTGTGTATTTCTGGCACTTGTGCTGGCGGTGCGGCTCTCCGACAGAGAAAAAAACGACAATAGTATTCCATCCAAAGAAATCGTGGCCGCGTATATTCTGGAAAAGGGTGAGCAGTACGCAGCGGAGCAGCTGCGGGCACAGGACAGAGACAGTCTCCGCCGCAGCTGGGGAGAGCCGGACGCCACGCCGTCCGGGATCTGGGCGGATGTGTGGGACCTTGATGCGGACACAACGATTCTTGTATTCTATGATGCAGAAAATGATGACAAGGTAGAGCGTGTTGTGATCGGGCAAAAGGGAGGATAGTAAATAAGCGGGTTCATTTTTGTAGAAAACCGCGTAAATTGATAATGATTTATTATGGTAAACATAAACGAGGAGGACGAACAATGACAAAACAAATGCTCTCTATCTGTCTTGCGTTTGTGCTGCTGCTCGGCACACTTGCCGGGTGCAGCAAAAACAAGACGAAGACAGACAATTCAAGCCAGAATACACAGCAGGAGACGATACCGGAGCTGGCGTCTCAATACGCCTATCAACCGCAGTATTTTGATCTGCCGGAACCGATCCAGTGGATCAGCCGGAGCTGCGTTTCGGGCAGTACACTTTATTTTACTGCCAGTATTCTCAGCGGACAGGATACCTACATTGACGAAGACGGCAATGAGGTTTCTTATGACACCTATTCCGAGGGCCTTTTCCGGTTTGACCCTGACAGCGGAGAATGCGTACAGATCGTCAACTACGTTGATAAGCCTGATGTGGAAGATCTGGACGACGGTACACAGATTTTCCGCAGCAGCAACAGCAGCACCGAGATCCATGCCCTCGCGGCCGGCACAGACGGCACGCTCTGGATCTACCGCCGGACAGACCTTTACACGGATGACGGCGAGATGGGGCCCTCCCTTTCGGAGCTCATCCAGCTGGATGCGCATGGCACGCTGCTTCGCACCATCATCCCCGCAAACGAGGAAGATCCGAACAGCACAGGAGACTGGGGCTATTCGCACCTTGACACCCTGCTCTCCGATGATAAGGGCTATGTCTATACCTACGATTATCAGACAGTCAATGTTTATGGGCCAGATGGCAGCTTCGTTTTCAGCAAATCCGCTGACGAGCTTTCCGGCCAGCTCTGCCAGCTCTCTGCCGGTGAAGTCGGCGCACTGACTACTTACAATGACGGGAAGATGGCCTTCAAACAGCTTGACCCTGAAACGAAGAACTGGGGAAAGGAAACACCGGTCTCTTCCCGCGCATGGAGCCTGCAGCCGGGCAATGATGTCTACCGGTATTTCTTTATAGACGGCGGTAATATCTTCGGCGAACGCAAGGACACCGGCGAGGTGGAAAAGGTCGTCGACTGGCTGGCATGTGATGTGGACAGCAATACCATCCGCTACAATCGCCTCGACTTCCTGGCTGACGGTCGCATTGCCACTGTGACCCTTGGGCACAGCTATGACGGAACGCGGGAGCGGCAGCGGATCCTGGTGCTGAACCGCATGGATGCTGCCGATGTGCAGCAGAAAACAGAGCTGACGCTGGCCTGCTTCAGCCTTGATTATAACCTCCGCAGCCAGATCGTCAAGTTCAACCAGACCAGCACCGACTGCCGCATCGTGGTCAGGGATTATGCGGAGTATGCAGACGGCGAGGATTACTATGCCGGTCTTACCGTGTTCAACACCGAAGTTCTCGCCGGCAAGATACCGGATCTGATCGTTGGCAATATGATGCTGCCGATCCGGCAGTATGCCGCCAGGGGAATGTTGGAGAACCTCTGGCCGTATCTTGACGCCGACCCCGGCTATTCGCGCGACAAACTCATGACCCGCCCGGTCGAGGCCGCGCAGGTGGATGGAAAGCTCTATCAGCTGCCCATCAATTTTGGCATCACCACGGCAGTCGGCCTCGGCAGGATCGTCGGTGATTACACGACATGGACGCTGGCTGACGTCAAGAACGCGCTCAGCAAGCTGCCCGAAGGCGCGATGGTATTCAACCAGTATTACACCCAGTCGGAGATGCTCATGTATTGCGTCGCCATGAACGCGAAGGACTTCATGGACTGGCAGAATGGCACCTGCAATTTCGATTCTGACGAGTTCCGCGCCCTTCTGGAGTTCGTCAAGCCGCTCCCGGCAGAGTTCAACTGGCAGAGCGACGGAGAATATGAAAGCGACTTTACCCGCATGAAAAGCGGCAAACAGCTGCTGTATCCTATGAACCTCAACGACTTTGACAACATCTACTATACCTTTGCCGCGCTCGATCACGATATCCGGTTTGTTGGTTTCCCGCGGGAAGATGGCTCCAGCGGCAGCGCCTTTACTGCCAGCGTAACGCTCTGCATCACCACGGCCTGCAAGGATAAGGCAGACGCCTGGGCGTTTATCCGTTCGACGCTCTCTGAGGAATACCAGAAAAACCTCTGGAATTTCCCGATCCTGAGGTCTGCCTTTGACGCCATGGCCGGGAAAGCCATGACGCAGGAATATCAGACCGACGCCAACGGCAGCCAGGTGCTTGACGAGAACGGTGATCCGATCCCCATTTCCTCCGGCGGCATGAGTTATGGCGACGAGCCAATGATCGAGCTCTATGCTGTCACGCAGGAGCAGTACGACACCGTCATGGAGCTGATCGAGGCTACGACCAACTTTTTAGACTACGACCAGAGCGTCCTGAGCATCATTACCGAGGAAGCCGCAGGCTATCTTGCCGGTGACAGAAGCGTCGAGGAAACCAGCCGCCTCATCCAAAGCCGCGTAAGCCTCTATATTCAGGAGCAGAAGTGATGACCTGATAAGATTTCCCGCGCAGGCCGGTGTAGCCTGCGCGGGAGTTTGAATCGCAGAAAAGAACAGAAAGATGCCATGGCGGCGATCACTCATAAAATAATAATAAACACGATGGCTTCATTTGTCCTATGGAAACACGGAAAGAAAAGAACCTATGTTGGCACCAAGGCTAGGCGCCAACATAGGCTCTTCGTTTGCAGGGGATTGGAATCAGGAAAGAAGACGAAAACCATCCCGGTATTTTATAGAATGCTTTAGATCCCGCCCATACAGGCAGTGCATCGGAGGTTCGCACACAATTTATTGCACCGGCAGCTCTACCGCAATGGTGGAGCCCTTCTCCGAGCTTTTCTCCACCCAAATATAGCCGCCATGGAGATTGGCGATCTCCCACGCTAAAGAAAGCCCCAAACCAGCGCCGCCGTACTCCCGGCTGCGGGACTTGTCCACGCGGAAGAATGGCTGGAAGATGCTCTGCTGATACTCCTCCGGGATGCCGCAGCCGGTGTCGGAGACACGGATCCGGAGCTTTTCCGGCTCCTGTGTGACGCAGACCCGCACCGAGCCGCCTGGGCGATTGTATTTGACGGCGTTTTCCGTCAGGTTGAAGAGCAGCCGGTAGATCAGCGCGTCGCTGCCGGTCATGACGCCGTCGCCATCCGCCGTCAGCGTGATGCCGCGCTTATCTGTTAGCGGCGCGAGGTCTGCGAAGATCTCCTCGACCATGGGCGCAAGCTGAATCCGTTCGTTCCGCGCCACCTGCTGCAGGCTGCTCAGTTCCAGCAGTGTTTTTGTCATCTGAGTCAGCCGCTCCGTCTGCTCCCGCAGCAAAGAAAGAAATGCTGCTGTTTCCGGCAGTACGTCGGGGTGCTCTGCGGAGAACAGCTCCAGCTGCGCCTGCATCAGCGCAAGCGGCGTGCGCAGCTCGTGGGCGGCGTTGCCAGTGAACTGCCGCTGGGCGGCAAAGGCGTTGTTCAGCCGTTCAAGCATTTGATTGAAGGAATGGCTGAACTGGCGGAACTCCGGCAATACGTCCTCGTTGATCTTCATGTCTGCCAGGTTGCTCATCTGCACCTGCTCAACCTGCAAGGCAAAGCTGCGCAGAGGCTTGAGGGCGTGTCCGCTGACAAAATAGGCGAGGATGCCGCTGAGCAGCGTTACCGCCGCCGTGATGTACCAGTTGGTGGTGCGGAAGCGCCCTTGCGCCCCATCGACAATGATTGTCAAATCCTCGTCAGGTGCTACGAGCTGCGGGTCAAAGCTCACTGCGCCTTCACCATCGATAAGAACAGTGCCACCCTGAAAAGTGTTCGCAATCGTGTCCATATAGTACATGCCGGAGGAACAGAGCAGCAGATTCATGGAAATACAGGTAACTCCGATGAGCAGGACGCTCATCAGCGTGATGCGCCACTGCAAAGAAAGGTGCTTCATGCTTCCTCGCCTCCCATCAGATAGCCTTCGCCGATGCGGTTGCGGATGGGGTCATAGCCCAGTGCGGCACGCAGTTTTTTGCGCAGAGCGGAGATATGTACCCGGATGGAGTTGCTGAAGCTGTCCACGCTGTTGTCCCAGACATGATCCATCAGCTCCTCCTGACTCACCGGTCGCCCCTGATGTAACATTAAATATTCCAATATCCCCGTTTCCTTGCGGGTCAGCGTCAGCGTCTGTCCATAGCCCGCGCAATAGCAAAAAATCCGGAAATTTATATTTTCGACGACAGCTTTTCCGCTCTGGACTACAAGACGGACTCCGCGCTGCGCGCCGCGTTGAAGGAATACACAAAGGACGCGACAAGCATAATAGTCGCGCAGAGAATAGGTACGATAATGGACGCCGACCAAATAATAGTGTTGGAGGAAGGCAGAATCGCCGGCAAGGGAACGCACAGGGAGCTTATGCAAAACTGTCCGCTTTACCGCGAAATAGCTTTCAGCCAGCTGTCGGCGGAGGAGCTTGAAAATGGCTGAAAACAGAGGAATGCCCGCGCGCGGGCCAATGCGCGGACCGGGAGCGGGAGCGGCAATGTCCGACTCCAAGCCCAAAGAGTTTAAAAAATCCATAGCAAAGCTGGGAAAATATTTAAAGGCTTACTGGATAGGCATAATTGTCGCTTTGGTGTTCGCAGTGCTCGGCACGGTGCTGTCCATATTCGCTCCCAAAATTTTGCAGCTTATCGGCAACGAAATAGTAGAGGCGCTCGGAGCCGATGTTCCCATAGATATGGCGAGAGTGGGCGCCATTGCGGTCTGGTTGATTGTGCTTTACGTCGCAAGCGCGCTGTTCAATTTTATACAGTCCATCGTCATGTCCGTCATATCGGTCAATATCTCGCGGCGTATGCGCAACGACCTGAGCGACAAAATAAACAAGCTGCCCTTGTCTTACTTTGACAGACAGAGTTTCGGCGACATTTTGAGCCGCGTTACCAACGACGTAGACCTGATAGGTCAGACGTTGAATCAGAGTTTGAGTCAGCTCGTCAGCTCTTTTACTTTGATTGTGGGTATAATAATAATGATGTTCACAATCAGCTGGCAGCTCACTCTCGTGGAGCTGGTTAGCGTTCCCGTGAGCTTTCTTCTGGTCATGATTATCGTCAAAATCAGCCAAAAGCATTTCAGACGGCAGCAGAACGCTCTGGGTGACATCAACGGCATCGTAGAGGAAATTTATTCCTCCCACAACGTGGTCAAGGTTTTCAACGGACAGGAAAAAGCCGAACGCGAATTCGAGGAAATCAACAAGGTCATGGCGTCAAGCGCTCTCAAAGGTCAGTTTTTGTCCGGCATGATGATGCCCGTCATGAACACGGTGGCAAACATAAGCTACGTTCTCGTATGTCTTGTGGGCGGCATGATGGCAATCAAAAACAACGACGTGCTGTTTATCACGAGCATAGTGGCTTTCATATCTTACGTAAGGTCGTTCAATCAGCCCATAGAGCAGCTTGCCACGGTGACCAACACCTTGCAGTCGACTGCGGCGGCGAGCGAAAGAGTTTTCGATTTTCTGGAACAGCCCGAGCAGGCTCCCGACACGGGAAACAAGAGCATACCCGAATTTAAGGGCAACGTCGAGTTCCGTCACGTCAATTTCGGCTACACTCCCGAAAAACAGATTATTTTCGACTTCAACTGCAAGGTCGAAGCGGGACAGAAAATCGCCATTGTCGGACCTACGGGCGCGGGCAAGACCACGCTTGTCAACCTGCTTATGCGTTTTTACGAAACGGACAGCGGCGAAATTCTCATTGACGGCGTTTCTACCAAAGACATGACGCGCGAGTACGTGCGCGGACTGTTCGGCATGGTGCTTCAGGACAGCTGGCTGTTCGAGGGCACGATAAGGGAAAACATCTGCTACGGCAACGAGGACACGAGCGAGGAGACAATGATCGAGGCGTGCAAGGCGGCAAACGTGCACCACTTTATCATGAGCCTGCCCGGCGGCTACAATATGGTGCTCAACGAGGAGGCAAACATAAGTCAGGGACAGCGTCAGCTGCTTACCATTGCGCGGGCCATGGTGGACAACGCTCCCATGCTTATCCTTGACGAGGCGACAAGCTCTGTCGACACACGCACGGAGCAGAATATTCAGGAGGCAATGGACCGCCTGATGAAGGGGCGCACGAGCTTTGTCATCGCGCACCGTCTTTCAACCATAAAGAACGCGGACTTGATTCTCGTCATGAAAAACGGCAATATAATCGAGCAGGGCAATCACGAACAGCTTATGGCGCAGGGCGGTTTTTACAGCGAGCTTTACAACAGCCAATTCTCCAAGCACGGCGCGGCAGAGGAGGAGGACTGAAACAAGACTCCCGCATATTTGCGGTTTGACGCGAAAAGGTGAAAATAAAAAAGGACGGACAATGAAGAAAAAGAAAGAGAGAATATTGGGCACGCCCAAAAAACGCGGAAAATTTTTCACCTTTTTCAAGGGCCTTCTGCGGATATTTACCCGCAAGCCCAAAATAATAAATCTCAACGACAAAATAGAAGACAGAGCAATATATCTGTCCAATCACAGCGGCAGCAGCGGGCCCTTCACCCTTGAAATGTTTTTTCCCAAATATTTCGTCCCCTGGGGCACCTATGAGATGTGCGGAGGCTACCGCGACAGATGGAAATATCTTTATCACGTCTATCTGAGGCAGAAAAAAAAGGTTCCCGCCTTTTTCGCCTTTATCGCTGCGACGGTGGCGGCGTGTTTTACCGGTATGTTTTACAAGGGGCTGCAATTGGTGGCTACCTATCCCGACAACCGTATGCTTTCCACGCTGCGCTACACCCACAGATTGCTTGACGAGGGGCGCGGAATCCTGATTTTTCCCGAAAATTCCTCCGACGGCTACAAAGCCGTGCTTGAGGAGTTTTTTGCGGGCTTCGTGCTGCTTGCAAAGACCTATTTCAAGCACAGGGGCGTGGATTTGCCCGTTTACACCGTTTATTGGGACAAAAAAGCCAACACGATGGTCATCGACAAGCCCGAGTATTGCAACGCCTTGCTTAAATCGGGCAAAACGGCAAAGCAGGTGGCGGAGTTTTTCAAGGACAAGGCAAACGCGTTGAGAAGCGCGTTCATTTTGAAGGAAACCGCGATGCCCGCTTAATTTTCCGAATGGAGCGAAAAATGAAAGAACTCAGCAACAACAAGGTTATGGTTTTCGGCGACTCTGTGTCCAAAGGAGTCGTATACGACGGAAGAGAGCTTTCCGTGCTCGACAACGGCGTGGTCAAGGAGGTTACCGACCATTACCGTGTAGAATTCAAAAACATCTCGGTTTACGGTCAGACGCTTAAACGTCTGTACGACAGGCGGATTATCGACAAGCACTTAAAGGAAATGAGCGACGAGGACGCCGCCTTGACCTACGTGGTGCTGGTAATCGGCGGCAACGACTGCGATTTCGACTGGGCTGCCGTGGCGCGCGCGCCGTCCGTCAAGCATATTCCCAAAACGTCGCTCGACGCGTTTGAGAAAATGCTCGTGGACTCCATAGAAAAAATCAAAAAAAGAGGCGCGATGCCCGTGTTGTGCACGACGCCGCCCATCAATCCGCAGAAATATTTTTCAAACGTCATTTGCACGGTCGCCGACGGCTCCAAGGTGATGGAGTTTTTGAACGGAGACCTTACGAACATCAGCCGCTATCACGAGTGCTACAATCTTGCAATCGTCAAATGCGCGCTTGAAAACAACTGTCGTCTCATCGACCTGAGAACGCCTCTTTTGCTGGACAGAAAATATATGGATTTGCTTTGCCCCGACGGCATACACCCCAACGAACAGGGACATATGCTTATGGCGAAGGTGGTGGAGAACATCATTGACGGAATGCTGAAAAGGTCGGCAAGCGGAAAATAAAAATTTTTTCGGATACATACGGAGTTAGCCTATGCTAACTCCGTGCTTTTTTTTTCAAACGGTGATAAGATTGCCATGCTCGAAAAGAGTGTCATATCTTTTTAGGGCAAGCATATATTGAAACAGGGAGCAAGGCTCCCGAAATTTTTCCGAGTATGTTCGCTATTGCGAACTTTATTTCGGAAAGCAAGTTCGCAAGTGCGAACAAGGAGGCTTGAAATGCCTATTGCGATTGCGCCCTCGGGGCAAAAAATGAAGATTTTGAAAATTCTCACCGATGAAAAGACCAAAAAGCATCTCGAAAATCTGGGGCTTACCGTCAACTCGGATATAACTGTGCTGTCCAAAAGCGGCGGCAGCGTGATTTGTCTGGTAAAAGAGGGGCGGCTTGCTCTCGACAGCGGGCTGGTAACGAAAATTTTCGTCAGTTAGGTGAAAGGAGATTTTTTATGAAAAAATTGAGCGATTTTTCCATAGGAGAAAAGGGAGTGGTCCGCTCCGTCGGCGGCGAAGGCAAAATCCGACGCCGTTTGTTCGATATGGGCGTAACTCCCGGAGCGGTTGTGTGTCTGAGAAAAAAAGCGCCGCTCGGAGACCCTATCGAAGTGACTGTCAGAGGCTACGAGTTGACTCTGAGGGGGGCTGAGGCCCGCTGCGTTGACACGGAGGGAGTGCGATGAAAAGAATAGCGTTGGCAGGCAACCCCAACAGCGGAAAAACCACTTTGTTCAACTCTCTCACCGGAGCTACGGCGCACGTGGGCAACTGGCCCGGCGTCACCGTGGACAAGAGGGAGGGCGTTTACAAAAAATGCGCCGAAGCGTTGCAGATTGTGGACTTGCCCGGCATATACTCTTTGTCTCCGTACACGCCGGAGGAGGTGATTTCCCGAAACTTCATTCTGGACGAAAAGCCCGATTGCATAATAAACATCGTCGACGCGACAAATCTGGAAAGGAACCTTTATCTGACCACTCAGCTTATGGAAATAGACGTGCCGATTGTGGTGGCGCTCAACATGATGGACGCCGTGAGGAAAAACGGCGATTCGGTGGACGGAGCTACACTCGAAAAGAAAATCGGTCTGCCCGTGGTGGAAATTTCCGCTTTGAGAGGAGAGGGAATTTCCCGCCTTATGGAAAAGACTTATGCTGCGAGCAAGAGCAAACGCAGCGGAGTGACCGTGTTGGAGGACTGCGCGTTAGGTCATCTTATCGGCGACGTAAAAATCGCGTTGGAAGGACAGAAGGTTGAAAATCCTCTTTTCCACGCGGTCAAGCTGGCGGAGGAGGACGAGCTGGAAACAAAGGCGCACCCCGACGCTGTCAAAACGGTCAGAGCCTTCAAGGATACTTTCAGGGACAACGTGTTCGGAGACGATTTCGAGGCGTTGGTGGCGGACAGCCGCTACAAATACATAACAAAGCACTTTTCCTCCGCGTTCAGAAAAGGGGAAAAGGCGATGAAGGGCGGACTCAACAGGTCGGACAGAGCGGACAAGGTTTTGACGCACAAAATATGGGGCATACCTATTTTCCTTGTCATTTTGTTCGCAATCTTCCATCTTACCTTTTCGGAAAACTTTCTGTATCTGGGCGGACTGTTCCCCGAGGGCTGGGTATCGCTCGAGGGCACCGCTTTCGAGGGCGTTTTCGGCGAAGGCGGCATAAATTCGCCCGGCGTGATTTTAGCCAATCTGCTGGGGCTTGGCACCGACAGTCTGACGGCGCTTGCCGAGGGCTGGCTGTCCGGCTCTCCCGAATGGGTGGCGGGACTCGTATGCGACGGTATTCTCGGCGGCTTGTTCTCCATTCTGTCTTTTTTGCCGCAGATTCTGCTGCTTTTCCTGTTTTTCTCGATTCTCGAGGATTCGGGTTATATGGCGCGCGTAGCGTTCATTCTTGACAGAATATTCCGCAGATTCGGTTTGTCGGGCAGGGCGTTCATGCCCATGATTATGGGCTTCGGCTGCTCCATACCCGCCATGATAAACACGCGGACGCTCGCGGACGAAAACGAGCGCACCGCAACGGTAAGAGTTATTCCGTTTTTCAGCTGCGGCGCCAAGCTGCCCATACTCACGGCTGTCGCCGGCGCGATAGTTGCTTCTGCGGGCATAGGAAACGCGGATTTGATAACTTACTCCATGTATCTGCTGGGAGTAGTCGTTGCAATTATCAGCGTGCTTTTGATGCGCAACACGACGATGAGAGGGGAGGTTCCTCCCTTTATCATGGAGCTGCCGAGTTACCACGCTCCGCAGTTCAAAAACCTGATGCTGCACCTGTGGGACAAAACCAAGCATTTTGTCAAAAAGGCGTTTACGATAATACTCGTCTCCACAATTGTCATCTGGTTTATCAGTCATTTCAGCTTCTCGTGGCAGTTCCTGCCGGACGAGCAAATCAACCAAAGCATACTTGCGGGATTGGGACAGCTGGTTCAGCCGTTGTTCACTCCGCTGGGCTTCGGCAGTCAGCTCGGCTCGTGGGGCTGGGTGTTCGTTGTCGCGGCAATCACGGGACTGATTGCCAAGGAAAACGTCATTTCGACTTTCAGCGTGCTCGCCGCCTGCATTGTAGCCGGCTTTGAGGGAACCGAGGAGGGCGTCGAGGAGGTGCTGGTAATGATGCAGGCGACAGGCATAACGGTGCCGGCTCTGCTGTCCTTTATCGCATTCAACATGACCACCATTCCTTGCTTTGCCGCCGTCGCTACCGCCAAGGCGGAGCTGCCCGACAAAAAGCGTTTCAATTATACGCTGCTTTTCTGGCTGGTCACGTCTTACATAGTTTCCGCTGCGGTGTACCTCATCGGCTCGTGGTGGTGGACGTCCTTTATCTTCGCCGCCGCAATTGCCGTCACGGTTGTCGGAATAGCGCTTTTCAACCAAGGCAGGTTTAAAAGAAGAAGAGCTTAAAGGAGGCTTTAAATGGAACCAATCGAAATCGTCGCCATCGTAGTATGCGCGGTTATAGTTCTCGGAGTGCTAATCTCCGCGATTATCCGCCGAGTCAAAGGCAAAACAGGCTGTGACTGCGCCGATTGCTGCGGCGGCTGCGCGGGGTGCGGCAAAAAGCCCGACAAGCGCAAATCAAAGTAATCAACGACAAAAGATTTTGTTTTTCCTTGTAAAAATTTTGCACGAGCCGCCCCGTCAGGGGCGGTTTGTGTTTGAAGGGACGCAATCACTTTACATCTGCGGCTCTTGACGTTATAATATTAAAAAGGAACAAAACCTATGAGGACGAGAGAATCTGAGGAAATGTACCTCGAAACCATTTTGCTTTTAAAGAAAAAAAAGGGCAATGTCCGTTCCGTGGACGTGGTCGAGGAACTGGGTTACGCCAAGTCAAGCGTATCCCGCGCGGTAAACCTGCTTATCCAAAAGGGCTACGTAAACATGGACAGAAACGGAGACTTGACGCTTACCGCAAGCGGCGAAGAAAAAGCCTCCTCCGTGTTTGAAAGGCACTATTATATTACGCGCGCGTTGATAAAAATGGGCGCCGACGCGGCTCTTGCCGAAGCCAACGCGTGCAGAATCGAACACGTCGTTTCGGACGATATGTTTGAATTGATTAAAAAATTCGCCGCGTGCGACTGAAATGTTTTTTTCGCTTGACACAACCGTTTTTATATGCTATCATTCAACAGGAGTCGTAAAGCGGCTCCTTGATTTAAACGTCAAGTTCGCAAATGCGAACTCAAATTGGTAACGGGAGGTAAATTTATGTCCGCATCCATGTTGAAATATCTCATTGCGGCAGACAGTCTGTGCGACGGCGAAAACGGAGTCAGTCTGACTGCGCTGGCGTTGAAGGCGGGAGTGACAAAGGTCAGCGCCTATCGCGCGGTGGACAGACTGGAAACGGACGGATACCTGTCGCGCGAAAGCAAAAAGAAAATCGTGCTTACCAAAAAGGGCGTTGACAGTCTGCGCACATATATGCGCGAGGTTTACGTTTTGCGGGACGCGCTTATGCAGATATGCAAGCTGCCCCGAAACGTCGCCTACCACGAGGCGTTGAAGGCTGTGGGCGCGCTAAGCGGCAGGAGTATAGAAGCTCTCACGGATTTTTTCGAGAAAAACGTTGTAAAAAAAGCGGTTTAGTGTTTGGAACCGAACCCAAACGCGCCTTTCGGGCGCGTTTTTATTTTGCCTAAAAACGGAGAGGTCTCTTTCTCATAGGTGCGGAATAAAATATTATATTGAAAAAAACGGGTGGGCGGACATGAAGTTTTTTAAATATCAGGCGTTGTCAAACGACTTTGCAATAGCGGACGAGGATGCTTGCGAAATGGGATTTTCATCCTTGGCGCGTATTTTATGCGAGCGCAAAAAGGGAGCGGGCGCGGACGGTCTGCTGATTTTCGCGCGGGACAAAAAAAGCGTGAGAATTTTCAATGCGGACGGCAGCGAGGCGGATATGTGCGGCAACGGATTGAGGTGCTGCGCCCTGCACGCTTTGAGGACGACGGGAAAATTTCCCGACGCTTTGGTTACGGCGGCGGGGAGCATTGAAACGCGGCTGATTTGCCGCAGTCCTTTTGTGTGCGCGCTCAACCTCGGACGTCCGATTTTTTCCGACCTGCCCGACGGAGCGGGCGGGGAGGGCTGTCGCGCGGTTGCCCTGAATACGGGCGCGCCCCATATCGTGGTCGCCGACTGCGGGCTTGCCTGTGCCGAGAGCTTGTGGCGGCGCAACAAGGACAGCTTCAACGTGGACTGGGTGCAAATAAAAAAGGACGGCGTTTTGAAAATAGTGACATTCGAGCGCGGCGTGGGGCGCACGGCGGCGTGCGGCACGGGCGCGGCTGCCGCTTTTGCCGCTTCGAGGCGGGTTTTGGGGTTTTCGGACTTAACCGCCAAGGTAAGCGCGGAGGGCGGAGACACGGAAGTGTACGAGGAAAACGGAAACATCTGGATTGCGGGCGAAGCGCGTTTCGTTTACGACGGAAATTTCTGCGCCGACGATTTTTGTTGAAAAGGAGAATTTATGGAAAAGGGAATTTACACGGCTTTGGTCACGCCGTTTAAAAGCAGCGGCGAGGTTGACGCGGAAAAAACGGAATTTTTTATCGAACGTCAGATAAAGGGAGGCGTCAAGGGCGTCGTTCTCGTCGGTACGACGGGCGAAGCGCCCACGCTCTCTCGGGAGGAAAAAGACATGATAGTCGAGCGCGCCGTTAAAAAGTTCAAGGGCAGGACGACGATAATCGCCGGCTGCGGCTCCTTTGACACGCGGCAGGCAGTTTCGCTCGCCAAAAGATACGGCGACATGGGCGCGGATTTTCTGTTGTCCGTCGCGCCCTATTACAACAAGCCCGACGACGAGGGAATGTATTCCCATTTTGCTGCCGTTGCAGACGCGGCTGCGGCGCCCGTACTGCTTTACAACGTGCCGTCCCGCACGGGAAGCTGTATTTCGCTGCCTGTGCTCGGACGGCTGAAAACGCACGGAAACGTCGCGGGCATAAAGGAAGCCGGCGGAAGCATAAGCTTTTTGTCTCATGTATGCGCGCTTGCCGACGACGATTTTACCGTGCTGTGCGGCAACGACGATATGATTCTGCCTGCTTTGGCGTTGGGAGCGTCGGGCGCGGTGAGCGTATGGAGCAATCTTGAACCTGCCGTTGTGACGCGGCTTGCGCAGGTCTTTTGGGACGGAGACTGCGTTACCGCGCGCAAAATCCAACTTTCCCGTCTTAAACTGACGGACGCGCTGTTTGCCGACACCAATCCTCTGCCAATCAAAGCGGCGCTTAAATATGCGGGGCTTGACGCGGGCGGATGTCGCCTGCCTCTCAAAAGCATGCGGAGCGAAAACGCAAGCCGTCTTTTCTCTTTGCTGGACGGGAGGGAACCCGTATGAATATTGCCGTGCTGGGCGCGGGCGTCATGGGGCGGCTGACGGAACGGGTTGCGGCCGAGTCGGGGATTGGCGTCGCGGGCGTGGTGGAGCCGCTTGAAGGCGGCAGGCTTGAAAATCTCGGACAAAAAACGCACGTTGTTATCGATTTTTCCCATCCCGACAACACCGACGCGCTTTGCGGATTTTGCGCGGAACGTGGCGTCAAGGCGGTCATAGGCTGCACTGGGCACAGCGCGGAGCAAAAAGAAAGGATAAGAAAGCTTGCGGAAAGCTGCGGCGTCGTCATGTCGGCAAACTTTTCCTACGGCTTAAACGTCTTGCTGAGTCTTGCGGGGCAGGCTGCGGCATTGCTCGGAGACGACTTCGACACGGAGCTGCAAGACTGACGCGCCGAGCGGCACCGCGCTAGCGCTCTTGGAGGTTTTGAAGGGAGTAGGCGGCAAAGAGGCGGTTTTCGACAGGAGAGGACGCGGACAGAGACGGGAAAACGAGATAGGAGTGAGCGTGCTGCGCGGCGGCGGCGTTTGCGGCAGACACGAGGTCATGTTTCTGGGAGAGGCCGAGACGCTGACGCTTTGCCACACGGCTCTTGACAGAAGCGTGTTTGCACGGGGCGCGCTTACTGCGGCGCAGTGGCTGTGCGACGGAGACAAAAAAGGATTTTTCACCATGTCGGACGTATTGAAAGGAGGGGAAAGATATGATTGACTTGCAGGACACGGAGCAATTGCTGGAATATATTTCGTCCGCCCCCAAAAGCACTCCGTCGGTGTTTTTTCTCAAATTGAACAGGCGGCTGGATTTTCCCGACTGCGACGTTTTCGGTGCGGGCGACTGTGTTGTGTTCGGAGATTTTCATAGTATAGAGCGCGTTCTTAAAGAAAACGCGGAGGCGGTGGCAAAGCGACGCTGCTTTGCGTTTGCGCGCAACAGCGGCGTTCCGCTTGCCGACAAGGAAAATTTTAACGCAAGAATAGAGCCTGCGGCGATTGTGAGAGAAGGGGTTAAAATAGGACAAAACGCCGTAGTCATGATGGGAGCGGTTATCAACATAGGCGCGGAAATCGGCGAAAGGACGATGATTGACATGAACGCGGTGGTAGGCGCACGCGCGCGCATAGGCGAAAATTGCCACATAGGCGCGGGCGCGGTCGTAGCGGGCGTGCTTGAACCGCCTTCGGCAAAGCCCGTCGTCGTCGGCAACAATGTTACCGTAGGCGCAAACGCAGTGCTTTTGGAGGGAGTTGCGGTAGGCGACGGCGCGGTGGTTGCCGCGGGAGCCGTCGTAACTGCGGACGTGCCGCCCGATTGCGTGGCGGCAGGCTGTCCCGCAAAGATTGTCAAGCGCGCGGACGTTAAAACGCGCTTAAAAACCATGACGGTTCAAGGTCTCAGGGGATGAAAATGAAAAAGAAAAAAATTTCGGTTGCCGTGGTGGGCGCGACGGGGCTTGTGGGACGCGCTTTTCTGCGCTGTATGGAAAAAGCGGAATTTGTGCCCGAAAAGCTGTCGCTTTTTGCTTCGGAAAAAAGCGACGGGCAAGAGTTGGAGTTCAACGGCGAAAAGCACAGGGTAAGTGCGCTTGGAAAAGACAGCTTTGCCGGCGTGGATTTGGCGCTGTTTTCGGCGGGCGGCGAAGTAAGCGGAATGTACGCGCCCGTTGCAGTTTTAAGCGGCGCGGTCGTCATAGACAACAGCAGCCGATGGCGTATGGACAAAGACGTGCCGCTCGTCGTTCCCGAAATCAATCTTGCCGACGCGAGGGGAAAAAAGCTCGTTGCCAATCCCAATTGCTCCACCATTCAGGCTGCGCTGCCGCTCTGGGCGCTCAGGGATACGGTTCCTCATTCCGTGGCATTCACCACCTTTCAGGCGGTGAGCGGGACGGGCAAACGCGGACTGGACGCGCTGGAAAACGCGCGGGCGGGCAGGGCGGACGTTTTTTTCGGTACGGATATTTCCTCGACCTGTTTGCCCAAAATAGGCGCTTTTCTGTCGGACGGCAGCACGGAGGAGGAAGTAAAGATGATAAACGAAACCAAAAAAATTCTCCACAGACCCGATTTGAAAATTTCCGCAACCTGCGTGCGCGTACCCGTGCCCAACGGTCACGGAGTCAGCATAGTCATGCGCGCGGGCAGGGATTTTAAAACGGAAGAGGTTATAAGCGCGTTGAAGGCGCAGGAGGGAATTGTTTTAAAAGATGTTCCTCTGTGCCGCGACGTGTGCGGCACGGATTGGGTTGCGGTAGGGCGCGTCCGCAAAAGCGCGGCGGACGAAAGAGAGCTGTTGCTCTACTGCGTTGCGGACAATCTCCTGCGCGGAGCCGCCGCCAACGCCGTTAAGATTGCCGAGGGTATTTTTTCGTGAGCGACGGTCTTTTTGCGCGCGCCGCCGCCCTGAGTCGGTTTATGACCGACACGCGGCGCGCCTTGCACATGATTCCCGAGCAGTCCTTTCGGGAGGCCGATACGCGGCGTTATCTGCTGTCGCTTTTTTCCGACGCGGAATGCGAAAAGCGAGAACTGAGCTGCGGAAGCGTGGCGTTGTTTTTCGACTTCGGCAAGGAAAATACCGCCGCTTTCAGATGCGAGCTTGACGCTCTGCCCGTCAACGAGCTTAACGAATCGGCGTATAAGTCAAACAGAAAAGGCTTTATGCACGCCTGCGGTCACGACGGACATATGGCTGTCTGCGCGGCTCTTTGCAGGGTTTTGGGCGCGCTTTCGGAGGAAGAAAAGAGCAAGGCGAAAAGAAACGCGCTTGTTCTGTTTCAGTCGGGAGAGGAGAGCGCGGGGGGCGCGCAGGCTGTCGTAGACAGCGGTATTCTTGCGGAAACGCGCACGGACAGGATTTTTGCGCTGCATCTTTGGCCGAAACTGAAAAAAGGCAAAGTTTATTCGACGGCGGGCGTGTGTCTGGCTCAAAACGCCGAGGTGGACATAACGATAAGCTGTCCGCAGTCCCACGCTGCGGACAACGGCGCCGACAGTTTGGCGGAGGCGGCGCGCCTGCTGCTTTCTCTCGAAAAGGAGGTTTCCGAAACGGCAAGCGCAAAAAGCCCCTGTCTGCTCAAATTCGGCAGGCTGACAGGCTGCGAAATTTGCCGAACGTCAGGTCTGGCTGCGGAAATAAGAAGTATAGAGAGAGCCTTGAAAGGCGTTTCTTCCTGCAACGAAAGACCGTCCGGTGCGCGCAACGTCATAGGCGGAGGCTTCAAGCTCGAAGGCACGCTCAGGGCGGT
>OLWC01000311.1_pt1 | contig 25443 bp, 19 predicted proteins | sample 1673911 | NCBI WGS metagenome assembly OLWC01 (sample SAMEA103958134, study PRJEB25191) | human gut metagenome
GCTATGTTTCTAATTATAAGTGAAATATATTTATTCTTATTTCGAACTCACGTTATATTATTTTCTGAATGTCCCTTATTATGGCCCAAAATCATTTGATATTCTGATGTCGGCAAAGCATATTACACATGAATCATAGATTCCCTAAACATTCATAACTACACAAAAAAGAAGGACTACCTTCTCACGAAGCCAGTCCTTTCATTTGCTATTAATAATCTAGTAATTTTCTGGTAAATTTTGAACGCTTTCTTATCTAAGAAACAAGCATTAACGCTCTTTTGTTTATTCCTCCATTGTAAAACTTTTCAGTATTTTTTCGGCAATATTTTCATTTTCCTTGCTATAGATAATAGATATATAAAATCCACTACCTGCCGCCTTAGTCATCAGACAAGCATAAAGACAATGATCTGTTTCGCAGCTTCCTTTTAAATAAGTACCGAAAAACTGTGGTAACTCAAACTCCTGCACAGCCGACTGGTCTTTCACCCCGTCATCATTGGCATAGTCTTTTAATACACTCTTCAAGTCACTTTTTGTCATACCATCCGAATCCAAAGACTGAATGGTGATATAAAACCTGGAATTGTTCAGAAGAAAAGTCTCCTCTGTATCCTCCTCCACCAAAATCCCTTTTGGAGCCTCAAAAGTCAGACCATAGGCTGTCCATGTAATAGGAACCAAGGCTTGCGCACTTGCTGACAACCAGGCCAGACTTAAAAACACAAGAAGTAAAACCTTTTTCATTTTTAATTATTTTACCAATAAAACTCCGATCAGTCCACAACTGATTATTTATCCTTTTCACGGATTTCCACACGACGAATCTTTCCACTGATGGTCTTTGGAAGTTCTTCTACAAACTCTATGACACGCGGGTACTTGTACGGAGCAGTCACACGCTTCACATGATCTTGCAACTCCTTTACCAACTCAGGTCCTTCCTTACCCTTAAAAGTTTTGGAAAGGACAATCGTCGCCTTTACTACCTGACCACGGATTTCATCAGGCACACCGGTAATGGCACATTCCACAACAGCCGGATGGGTCATCAAAGCACTTTCCACCTCGAACGGGCCTATACGATAACCCGAACTCTTGATCACATCGTCAGCACGGCCTACAAACCAAAAATAACCATCCTCGTCACGCCAAGCCACATCACCTGTATAATAAATACCATCATGCCAAGCATCTTCCGTTAATTCCGAAGCACGATAATATTCTTTGAACAATCCCAATGGTTTGCCCCTATCTGTACGAATAACAATCTGACCTTGTTCTCCATCCTCAGCAGAACGCCCGTCGTGTGTCAACAAATCTATATCATATTGAGGATTAGGTACCCCCATACTTCCGGGTTTAGGCTCCATCCAGGGAAAAGTACCTAAAGTCAATGTAGTTTCCGTTTGTCCAAAACCTTCCATCAGACGGATACCTGTGATTTTCTTGAACGTTTCATATACAGAATAGTTCAAAGCCTCTCCCGCCGTAGTACAGTATTCCAAAGAAGAAAGATCATATTTACTAATATCCTCCTTAATTAAAAAACGATAAATAGTAGGAGGAGCACATAAAGAAGTGATATGATAATCCTGAATCTTTCCAAGAATATCTGCCGGTGTAAATTTTTCATGATCATACACAAAAATATTGGCTCCTGCTATCATCTGTCCATAAAGTTTTCCCCAGACAGCTTTCCCCCAACCTGTATCGGCAATGGTAAGATGAAGACTGTCACGATGCAAATTATGCCAGAAACTGGCAGTTACAATATGTCCCAAAGGATATGTAAAATCATGTGCCACCATCTTAGGTTCGCCTGTAGTGCCCGAAGTGAAATACATTAATGAAGTATCTTCATTCGTATTGGGATGTTCCGGTTTGACAAAAGGAGCAGCTTTTTCAATACCTTTATGAAAATCTTCAAAACCCTCCGGAATATCCGGTCCTACACTGACCAGTTTTTTTACTGAAGGACAATCGGGCATGGCATCTATAATATGCTTTGTTATCACATCTTCTCCTGCAGCTACAATCATCTTGATATCAGCAGCATTACAACGATACACGATATCCTTTTTTGTCAACAGATGAGTTGCAGGAATAACCACAGCTCCTAACTTATGCAAGGCAATAATAGAGTACCAGAACTCATAACGACGCTTTAAAATAAGCATCACCATATCACCATGACCAATACCAAGGCTCTGAAAATAAGAAGCAGTCATATCCGTATACTTTTTCAAGTCTGCATAAGTATATTGTATATGCTCCCCTTTATCATTAGTCCATAACAATGCTTTCTTATCGGGTTCTTCGGCAGCCCAGGCATCTACTATATCATAACCAAAATTAAAATTTTCAGGGATTTTAATCTTTAAATTCTTTATAAAGTCCTCTTGTGAGGTAAATGTGGTCTGTTCTAAGAATTTTTCTACCATAATCTTATTCAATTAAAAATTGAGAACCAAAAATTAGAAATAGTTGCAGTCAATGACAACGCTGTCTTTTTAATCTCAATTTATTATAATATTACTGCCAAGAATTTCACAGTCTTATCATCCAATGCCATCATACCATGTGGAATAGAAGAATCAAAATAAAGACTGTCACCTGGATTCAAGATCAATTCTTTTCCATTTATATTAAGTAACATTCTTCCTTCAATAACCAAATTGAATTCTTGTCCCTCATGTGAGTTAAAATGAATCGGAGTATTTTCCGGTTTCGGTTCTACAGTCACAATAAAAGGATCAGCCTTACGCCCGCGAAAACCGGAAGCCAATGACTGATATTTATACGCCTTGGTCCGTTCTACCGACACTCCTGAACCACAACGGGTCAGAAAATAAGAACTCATCTTAGGTTCTTCACCAAACATTAATACATCCAATGCAATACCGTATTTACGGGCTATTTTCTGTAAAGCACTGACAGAAATATCTTTCTCCCCGCTTTCCATACCCAAATACTCTTCCACTGAAAGCTGGCAACTTTTAGCCACTTCATCAGGAGTCAGTTCCAGAACGTCCCTTAATCCCTGGAGACGCTCAGCTATTTGTTTTATCTGGTCACTCATAATCTTATTGTTTTATGCTTCAAAGATAATGAAGATTTAAGAATTCCTAGCAAAATTTCATTAAGTTTCGAAGAAAACCATCTGACAGACAACATTAGTTAAGATTATATGCAAAACGTTTACTCTCCGAACGTACAGCATCATCAGCACATTTGAAACAAGACAAGAACCACGAAGTTAGCTTCCGAAGCCCCTCATCCTTTCCACAAAATTCTGAATCACCGGATACATAGCCTCAGGCGATTCCAACTCATAGCAAAGAGTTTCCAAAGGACACCAGCCTGTCCGGTTTCTGTTCCAAATACGAGAAACTATTTGAACACACTCCACCCTAATATTCGCCTTGTGCAATACAGCCAATGCAGGCTCACTGATGATATCCGTATAAACCTCCCGGACACCCCCCAGCACCATCAATGCGGCAGCTGCTTTTCCTACCACCTTGTCAGCAACCTGCGCTCCATGCAAAAAGACCGGATGCTGATTCAGCAAATCATATAAATCGGCTACCCCGCGTTGGGTAAAAGTACGGATCTCTTCCTTTCTGATAACACAGGAATAGCCGCCTTCATGCAACAATCTGATTAATTCATCCATCTTCCTTTCTATTTCATTCAGATAATACGATGCATCTCATGACCTTCTACATAAATAGCACTAAACGGGCGGCTCGGACAAAGATTTTCACAAGCGCCACAACCGATGCAACGTTCTGTATTCACAACCGGTATCTTAAGTAATTTTTCATCATCGGCATCTTTAGGAACCATCAAGATAGCCCCCGTAGGACAATGACGGGCACAATTTCCACAACTTACCCCATCTGTGTTCACTATACAATTCTGAGCAACCCACACAGCATGACCAATCTGTACAGATGACTTCTCTGTCAGATCAGCCAAGTGAATAGCATCAGTAGGACATACTTCTGCACATTTCGCACACTCAGGACGACAATATCCACGTTCGTAAGACATCTCGGGCTGCATCAGATGTTTCAAATCACCGGACGGACGCAATACCTGATTAGGGCACACCGACACACAAAGCTGACAAGCCGTACAGTGCTGCGCAAAATGACGGAAACTCAATGCTCCCGCAGGAACAATAGGAGTGGCACGCTTGGGAACTTTCTTATCTATAAGAGGAGCCAGACCGCCATCCACTTTCTTTTCCTGAGCTTTTACGGCAACACTTGCAGCAATCAAAGCCGAAACCGTAAAGAACCCACGCCGTGCAGTATCTACCTTTTCTTTGTTTAAAGACGCCTGAGAAACCTGTTTGCCAATTCCTTCACTTGCCGGAGCCTGTTTCTTCAGAAGCATCTGCCCCGATACATATTTTATTGCCCCTTGGCGGCACTTGCCTAGACAATCCATACAAGCAACACAACGGGAATAATCAATCTCATGTGCTTTGGGATTAATGCAGGAAGACTTGCAATTACGAGCACAAAGTCCGCAACCATTACATTTAGACGTATCAATAACCGGTTTAAAATAAGAATATCTAGATAAGATTCCCAATACTGTACCCACCGGGCAAATGGTATTGCAATAAGTTCTTCCTCCACGCCATGCCAAAATAAAAAGCACAATCACAGTACCCACTGCAACTGCAAAAGTAGAAAGACCTTTCATCCAAACATCTACCGAATAAAAAGCATAACTGTCCACACGCTCCGCCCATAGGGCAAGTACATTGTTCCCCCACTGATACAAAGGTGTCAGCAGGTTAGAAACGATACGGCCGTATGCACTGTAAGGAGCAATCAACGCCGCCAATGAAACCACCCCTGCTACCAAAGCGACGACAAACACTACCAATACCCCATAGCGTAACCACGACAAAGCAGGCGAGTAGCGGAAACGATTCTTCTTTACCTTTCCCGAAACCCAGGAAATGATATCTTGAAACACCCCTAACGGACAGATAACCGAACAATAGACACGCCCCAAAAGCTGAGTCAACAAAACAAGGGCTATCACCACCCCCACATTCAATGCCAGCACGGCAGGAAGGAACTGTATTTTCGCCATCCAGCCAAACCAACCATGCACAGTTCCAGTAAAATCCAAAAACAGCAACGTGATCATTGTAAAGAACAAAAGGGCGGCGGCAAGTCTTATTTTACGTAACATAAGCATTCGTTATTTTATCATGTTTATCCATTCCATTATAAAGTCTCTTGTTTCAACTGTTCCACATATGCGTCTATGCGATGCAGTTCTTTGGGAATATCAATGCTTTGAGGGCAATGCGGATTACACTGGTTACATCCGGTACAATGGCTTGCCTGCCGCAGTTTGGGCACACTACGATCATAACCTATCAGGAAAGCACGCCGTGCACGGCGGTAATTCTCATCCTGACTGCTTTTAGGCACATTTCCTTCGTTGACACATTTATTATAATGCACCAGAATCGCCGGAATATCCAACCCGTAAGGACAGGGCATACAATATTTGCAGTCATTGCAAGGAATCGTAGGGAACTTCAGCATCAATTGGGCTGTTTCTTCCAAGAACTCTTTTTCTTCCTCATTCAAAGGTTCCAAGGGCGAATAAGTCCGAAGGTTATCCTGCAAATGTTCCATATAAGTCATTCCACTCAGCACACACAACACGTTGGGATACGTACCGGCAAAACGGAACGCCCACGATGCCACACTGTTCTCCGGGCGACGCTGCTTCAAGCGCGCCACCAGGTGGTCGTTCAGTTTAGACAAACGTCCTCCCAACAGCGGCTCCATAATCACAGCCGGAATTCCACGCTTGGCCAACTCTCCATACAAATATTCCGCGTTAACATTTCTACCCGAAGCATGGCGCCAATCTACATAGTTCATCTGAATTTGCACAAAATCCCATTTCACATCCAGCGACAGCAAATAATCAAACACTTCCACCGATCCGTGAAATGACCATCCCAAATTACGAATACGGCCTTCTTCACGCTCTTTTAGTAAAAAGTCAAGAACTCCATTGTCAATATAACGGTCATGGAAAGTCTTGATTCCTTCCCCTCCACCTACGGAATGAAGCAAATAATAATCCAGATAATCCGTCTGCAATTCTTTCATCGACTGATGGTACATCTTGATGGAATTCTCACGAGTATAGTTTTGGAAATTGGACATCTTTGTCGCAATCAAGAGCTTTTCGCGGGGATAACGTTTCAAGGCCGCACCGGTGGCTCTTTCAGAAAACCCTTGGCAATAAACAGGAGATGTATCGAAATAATTCACTCCGTGAGCGATAGCATAATCCACCAGTTCATTCACCGCATCCTGATCTATCACATTTCCATCGCTGTCCGGTGCAAGTTTCAACGGCCAGCGCATACATCCATATCCTAAAAGTGAGACACGCTCCCCTTTGGGGGAAACGCGATACGTCATTTTATCCACAGGCACTTCGCCCAATACAGAAGCCTCGGATGAAGCCGGTTTCCCTTCGGATGCACAACCATACAGGGCTGCCACCGATGCAGCCGCACTGACGCCTACTATCTTCAGAAACTTCCTGCGGCTCATTTCCTCTTTATCTCTCTTTTCCATAACCTTTTTTTATACTTAAGCACTGATTACCAATATTCGCAAAGATAAAAAGATTCCTTGATATTTATTGCGGAAAAGCACCTCATAATTACATAAAATGCGCACATAGTGCCACATGAATAATATTCTATCATAAAATGCCAAAAACTTCTTTCATTTTTGCATAATTCCAAACATACAGATCATTATTCTTCAAAAAAATACCATCCCATGAAAAAACTACTTCCGGCAAACTTATGCCTCTTCTCTTCCTTTCCGCTCCGGGTATAGGAACAAGATATTCTGATAGCTACTCCGAACACCTCCCTGCCGTTGTCCGTTCCCGAAAACGTGAAGCCATTATTACCTACAAGAAAATCCCTCCGATGATACAGCTGGGCAATTTATCATACCGTCTCATCTCGCCTTACAATGATAGAGGTGCTTTCTCACTGATGCTCTACACCCCACAGAAAAAACATGCCGTGTTCTTGCCTACAAGATTCAGCATTATTGCAATCAGATTATTCCCCGTTTCCGCATGGACAGGCTGAAAGCCGACAAGCAATACCGCATCACGGAACTAAACCGGAAAAGATGCCCGTCCGCTGCCACTGGACAACAAAATGTTCTCCGGAAGAATACTGATGAAACAAGGTGTCGAGCTACCGCTACAACATGAGTACGCCAGCCGCATACTGGAGCCGCCCGAAGTGAGCTAAACCTTCCGGTTGATATTGACAGACAAAAAGAGGATGTCAAAACTCTGTTTTTGAAAATATGAACTTATAATCTGGCATTTGAACATCCTAAAAGGCTAAAGAAAGGGCCGTATCATTACTCAATACAGAGCTTGATACGACCCTTTTTTAAGTGTTATAAATACGATCTGTAACTTTGCGGGGTAGCCATTTTAGTTTTGACACATTTACCCTTTTTTGTCTATCAGTCCATTCCGATACGTTTCATCAACTCATCATATTCCTTCTCTTCCCTGCACAACGGCCTGTACCAGGTATATTTCAACACCACGGTGGTCACCACCAGCAGCAACACCGACGCAATGAGTCCCCCCGTACCGCGCACCACCAGATACATGGGCACAATAGTGAGACAGCACTGCCACACGATACCAATCGCCACATTGAACATATCCCGCTTGAAATGGCGGTTGCGCGTCACCTGCGGATAGCGTGCTACCGCCTTGGCCGCCACCGGTTTCCACCACCCCCACGGACGTACCCGGATATAGAAGTTCACCAGCGTCTCCTCGTCAGTAGGAGGTGCCGAATACGTACCCACGATACAACCCACCAGCGAAATGCCGAACAACACGGGGAAAAAATAAAGTACCAGCGAATCGGGCACCGTGAACTTCATCACAATGGCAGCCACCACACCCGAGGTCATTCCCCAGAAATACCCTTCACCATTAAACCGCCACCAGTGCCACTTCAACACATTGGCGGCAATATATCCGCCGAACAACGCGCCCACAATCCACTGGAAAATCTCGTTGATATCCTTCAGAAAAAAGCCCATCACCGTACTGATAACCACCACCAGTACCGAAACGAGGTAACTCGCCCGTATCTGTGTTCTGACGGAAGCCCCTGGGGTGATATACTTCAGATAAATATCATTCACCACATAGGCCGGTGCCGCATTCACCGTAGAAGCGAATGTAGACATGAATGCCGACAGCAATCCTGCCAGTAACAAACCCGCCAGCCCCACCGGCACATACTTCGTAATCAGGTGAGGAAGAATTGTTTCGAAATCCGTGTGGACAGCCGTCATCTGTTCCAGTCCTCCATCCACTTTAAAGAAATAGATAGCCAGCAACGCAAACCCCATAATCATCAGATAACGCGGAATCAGCAGAATGACCGATACCGAACCGCTCATCAGCGCCGCCTCCTTGGGTGACTTGCACGACAGGATCTTCTGCATGTCATAGTTCGGAGCAGGTCCCGCCATGCTCATAAAAATCCCTTTCAGCAACGCCATCATCACAAAGACACCCATCAGGCTGTAAGGTTCGTCCGCCATGCGTTCCGTCAGCAAACTCATCCGTTCACTCCAGTCAATGTCCAGCGTCCAGCCGAAGAAAGGCGACTCCCACCCTGCAGGCACAAATTCCCGGATCATTTCAGGAGCCACCATGTTCATCCCGATAATGGCAATGACCACACCCGCCACCGTCATGATGAGGAACTGCACCACATCCGTCCACACAATGCTGAGCATACCGCCCAGCATCACATAGAAGGTAGCAATGGCCGTAAAGAAAATGCCGTAAAAATGAGGCACATATTGTACCGGAATATCCCAGGGCACATACTGCAACACTACCTCCCACGGAAAAAAGATCTCCATGAACTTGCCGATTCCGATAAACCCGTAGCTCAAGAAGCCCAGCACGCTGAGCAGAGCAAAGACAATGACAATAGTATGCGAGAGCGTAGCCCCCCGCCCCTGCCCGAAACGGGTCTTTATCCATTCGGCGCCCGTCAGCACATTGCTCCGGCGGAGCCACACCGACAGATAGACCATCAGGAAAATTTGATTGAACACGGGCCACAACCATGGAATCCACAGACTTTTGAACCCATAAGCAAAAGCCCAATACACCATCAGCATGGTGCCGGTAATATCAAACATGCCCGATGCATTCGACAGCCCCAACATATAAAACGGCAACGACTTTCCGCCCAAAAAATAAGAATCCATATTCTTTGCCGCCTTCTTTTTCAAAAACAACCCGATGGCGACAATAACCATCAGATAAGCACAAATAATCAGAATATCAACGATATGCAATTTCATAGTATCCGCTTCATCTTTTATTCAAACACCTGTGTCATGGGGCGTCCTATCCACACCTGCGGTTGCTCCAGATTGAAAACAGATGCTATAGTAGACGCACAGTCAAACTGCATCATGCTCTCTTCGAAAGCTCCCCCCTTCTTGATGTTCTTTCCGGCGATAATGAACGGCGTTTCCATCTCCTCCATGGTCTTTCCGCCATGTCCCTTATTGATTCCCCCATGATCAGCGGTGACAATAATGATGCTGTTTTCATAAATACCCGCTTCCTTGATGGCATCCACAATACGGCCCACATAGCCGTCCAGTTCTTTCAGTTTGGCATAATAAGCCGGAGTATCGTGTCCGTCACCGTGCCCTACGTGGTCAGGGTTGTCGAAACAGAAAGCACTCAACACCGGTTTCTTCTGCATAATATACTCACAGGCCATGTCACACAAAGCCGTAGGATGCGTGTTATAGTCAGGTGCCTGCGCATGATGGTTCAAAGCCAGCGTATCTACCAGATACTTGATACCATCCCATTCATACAGTACGCCCATCTCGGCATCGGGAGCCGCCTTGCGCAACTCGCTGAACACGGTGGGGAAAATGCCATGCTCGTTCAGCACACGCGAAGGTAGTTCGGGCGTTCTTGATCCCCACTCCGTGTACCCGTGCAGTTCAGGACCTGCCCCCATAAACATGGAAGCCCAATTTACAGCACTGGATGAAGGAAGTACACTGCGTTTTTTCAACGTGTAGCATCCGGCATCCATCAACGCCTTCACGTTCGGCATATCCGCCTTTGCCACACTGTAGGCGCCCCATCCGTCCAAACCGATGACAAACACATGTTCCGCTTTCCATTCCGGAGCCTTCCGGCAACCCGACAACACCATTACGGCTATGCACATAGCCCATAAAGCAATCTTTTTCATACAATATCTATTTTGGGTTTATAATTACAAAATTAGCCATTTATTCCCTTTCGACAAGAAAATAAATGGCATTATCCACTTCTCTTTCCACCTAAAAAACAGCCATTCCGCATTAAAAACGACTTTATCTTATCAATGCCTTTATATTCCTTCTATTTTACCCGTTCAGAAATGCCTCGTTGCGATCTATCAGCGCGTTCACCGCCGCCACTGAAGCTGCGGAACGCAATCCGTCGGCAGGCGTGTGCAGACAGTAGTCCACCAAGCGATCCACCGTAGAAACCGCCACGTGCATCCGCGTGTCGCTGGAGGCATAATAGATGTATACCGTACCGTCGTCATCGGCTATCCATCCGTTCGAGAAAAGCACATTGGACACATCGCCCACCCTTTCCCCCGCCAGCGGAGCCAGCAGATAGCCGGCTGGTTCAGCTATGACGCGCCACGGTTCATCGGCTGCGGTCATATACAGATAGAGCACATAGCGCAGTCCGGCGGCACATCCGCGTACTCCGTGCGCCAGGTGCAGCCACCCTTGGGAGGTGCGGATGGGGTGCGGTCCCTCTCCGTTCTTCACCTCTTTGATCGTGTGATAATAACGGTGGTTTATTATCATTTCGTCCTTCACCTCCGCCCGGGTGATGTCGTCTATCAACGCCCATCCTATTCCTCCCCCATTTCCGGCATTAATAAAATCATCCTGCGGACGGGTGTAGAGGGCATATTTCCCATTCACAAATTCGGGATGCAACACCACATTGCGCTGTTGGCTCGCCGCTTTCAAGTCGGGCAACCGTTCCCAGTCCACCAGATTGCGCGTGCGTACGATTCCCGCCTTTGCCACCGCCGCCGACAGATCTCCCGCCGGTGCCTTGTCATCATGGCGTTCGCTGCAAAAGATACCATAAATCCATCCATCCTGGTGAGCGGTAAGACGCATATCGTACACATTGGTTTCCGCCGGATCCACATCGGGCAATACCAGCGGACGTTTCCAAAAGTGGAAATTGTCCACCCCGTTAGGGCTTTCGGCTATGGCAAAGAACGACTTCCGGTCTGCTCCCTCCACACGCACCACCATCAGATACTTTCCGTTCCATTTCAGGGCACCACTGTTCATGGTAGCATTAAAGCCGATACGCTCCATACAACAAGGGTTGGTGGCAGGGTTGAAGTCATAACGCCATTCCAGGGGAATATGCTGGCGTGTCAGTACCGGATAAACATAACGGTGGATGACACCGTTCGTTTCTTCCTGCATTTCATTAGGACGTTGCAACAACGCTTCATGGCGTTGGCGCAATGCTTCTATTTGTTTTTTGAAATATCCGTTCATATCTTATTTTCTTTTCATTGTTATCAATCCATCTTTTACAGTAAAAGAATGCTATCCAAGCATCTAGAATTATACTATTTTATCAAAAATCAATCATATTCTATACAGTGTTGTTATTGGTTCTCAGGATAAAGAGACATACGGTAAACCCGCTGGTAAATCGCATCTTCCAATTCCAACTCAAACACAACATCCTGTGTTTCAGGATCTACTTCTGTCACGCGTGCACCACGATTGCCATTGCTAAGCACATTGCTCATTCCCGGACAAATTAATCTGTTACCCGTTTGTTCCAAATATTGCACCCCGGAACGGGCCGGAGTAAAATACGCGGCACCACGCTCTTTTCCATACTGCCAAACTTGGCGAACCGTACGGTTCACTTCATCCACTTCATATTCTATGCCGCAAGTATAAATATTTTTCCTGTCTGTAAAATCCAGTTTGAAGTTACGCCCATAACCATTATTGAAATAAAGAATGTGTCCATTAGGTAATGGGACAGCTGTATGACATCCCCAAGGCCATTCAAAATCATCACAAGTCTTCGTTCCGGCTATCACCTCAGGATCAGTAATAGGAGTCCCGTCGGCATGAAGAGGATTCAATAATAATTTCAAGTATTTATCTCTCCAATACCCATGAGGCGATATAATCCACTCAATACCTCCAGCTTTATTAAACTTAAAGATTCCTTGATAACGAGCTGTAGCCAGATAATCATCTCCCCACTCTACTATACCATTATTATGCGCCCAATTACTGGCACTTTGTGCAAAAGGGTCTGAGGTTAGATCATAATCGGTCATTCCATAGCGAGCCGAATCCAACATGTGCACCAAATCCCATTCTTGCAATATCTCCCCTTTTTCGGGATCCATCATAATAATAAAATCATTTATCCGTACATCTTTCCCATTGGCGATTTTAGCGGAAGTCTTGCTCACAGTCGCTAATATATTGCCTTGCTTATCTTGAGATATGGCATGATGCATAGTGTATCCCCTTTCCAGCATATCCCAATTATGAATTGTATTTCCCATCATATCCACCTCCACCATCCGATGATGGTTTCCGTCACCGGTCATATAATGTCCGTTCTGCATCCGGATCAATCCGCACCCGATTCCGATATATCGATGTTCATCCGACTTCTCCCAATCAAGAATCCAACGGATTTCTCCGTCTGCATCTATCATATAAGGGATAGAAGTGTCTGTTTCATCCTGTCCGGGGGAGTTTACCAAATTCATGCCTGGCTCCATTCGGTCATATTGAGCCTTTACCACTCTGATTTCCTTAGGCAGCCTTCTGCTTTCCAATGTTTTCGTCTGAAGCTTTAGATTGGACCGAGCACGTTCATTTCCTTGCAAATCCGTATAAATTAAAGTGATCTGGTTATTATAATTGGGATAAAGTCCCAATACCGGAATATTCTGTTTTAATCCCACATCTTTAAATGTATATTCCACGTCAGGCGTATGCTTTCCCGGTTTGCTGTGTACAATCAGTTTAATGCGTCCCAATACAGGTAATTTTACAACTACACTGGCCGATAATGGATTGCAACCGGAAGGATTGACTGTAGAACTCAATATCAAGTTGTCAATCGAAGTACCTAAGGTAGGTATAACATAAGTGCTTCCATTGGCAAATGTCAAAGTCGTTTTCCAGTTTTCCGCATCCACATCTACACTTTGGATTAACTCTTGCGGAAAAATTATCTTATTGGACTCGAATAACAAAACACATTGTTCACGTTCTTGAGAAACAGATTTCAATAAATCATTTTCCTTCAACTGGTTTTGTATATCCTGCATAGCTTGGGTACAATCCTGTTCTTCATCACGACATGACAAAAATACAAATATCATAACCAACAAAGAGCATAAATAATATCCTTTCCTTTTCATTTGGCTTCATTGTTTTTATGGGAGTGTGTCAAAACTAAACCGGGCCTATCCCATCGTCAGTTGTAGGGGCAGGGTTTACCTGCCCGAAGACACAAAGCAAACTGTTTTCGGGCGAGCGGACCTCGCCCCTGCGAACTAAACGATGGCATTATCCACGTTTTGACACACCTCTCATACTTTTTAATTATCAGTTCAATACAATCATCTCCATTCCGGCTTTTGCTCCAAATTCAAATTAGCGTCCACCTCTGCCTGAGGTATCGGGAAGTACAAGAATTTAGCTTCAAAATGGTCAAATCCTTGTGTATCCGAAATGCGGTCTGTCGGTTTATATCCTACCAATTCCTTTTCACCACTTTCATTTTCTTCGTAAAGCAATTCATAATGTTGAGAATCGGTCTTGCGTTCGTGCATGATAGCTTTCAACTTAGCAGGATCATTTCCGTACCAACGAACCATATCATCCCAACGTATATTCTCTCCGGCAAATTCCAGCAATTTCTGTTTCTGGAGTTCTGTCATTATAGCATCTTTTCCACTCAAGTTTTTCTCCGGCAGCCCGGCACGTACACGAATCCGGTTAATATCTTTCATTGCTCCGCTTTCATCATTGGTTTCCAGACAAGCCTCAGCGTGGAGCAACAAAACTTCTGCAAAGCGCATAATACGTAAATTGTTGATACGTCCGGCATCGTTAGAATACATCGTACATCCTGTGGGAACCCACCAAGCTGCAAACTTCTTCATCATGAAACGCCCTTGAACACCCTCGATAACCGGATAAGCAGGAGCATATCCTTGCTTGGCAATACCATATTTGCCATCGCCTTCGGGCAGTACCGTCCATTTAAACATATCATCAAATTCCACTTTACCACCATAGAATTTTTCATCCGGCTTCACATCACCGAAATCAGAATATTTAAAGAAGCACGTAGTGTACAAACGCTTATCCCATTTGGAATCAGATCCTTCCGGACGCTGTTCGGAAATGAATTCTTTTATCAAATAGGGAGAAGGCTGCATCTTATACCAACCACCGCCAATATTCTCACCTTTCAGTGTCGGGCCAAAATAATGAGCAAGGTTGTTTCCCATAAACGAGTCGTCACTAGTGCCATTGCCCCAAGAGTCACCCGAATTACCTTTGGCATCATAATTGATTTCCCAAATAGATTCAGCATTAAATTCCGTATCGTCACGGAAGTTGTCCTCATACTTTTGAGTCAAATCGTAACCATAACCATTCATTATAATTTCAAACTCATCCTTAGCGGCCTGATAATCCCCTTTCCAGATATAAGCTTTACCCAACATGGCAATAGCCGCACCTTGAGTTACACGACCGTTCTCATCGCTTGAACGAAGCTTAGGCAAACGAGACTTGGCTTCCTTAAAGTCTGAAATAGCCTGTTCCAGCACTTCATCACCGCTAGACAGTCCATGAGTTTCCGGATCTGCATCCTGCGGGAGAGTACGGATAACCGCATCACGATAATCAGTACGCAAACGGAAGTACCAGAATCCACGTAAGAAATAAGCCTCACCTATCATTTGCTCACGTTTGGTTTCGTCCATATCAACCGTAGCCGCACGATATATGAATTCGTTCACCATCTGAATGCCTTCATAGATGTTTCCCCAGCTCAAATCCTTTGTATTCGTTGTGTTGACAAACGACAAATATTCCCAAATATAAGGTTCTTCTCCGCGAGTGGGGTAAAGGTCGTCACCGCGCATCTGAAGATGCATGATGCCTTCCAGCCCACCATAATATCCACTGGTCATACGGCGGAAAGGATTATAAACTGCGGACAAGCCTTTCATCACATTATCCTCGGATGTCCAGAAAGTGGTCGGAGTCTGACGGTTAGGATCAATCTCATTCAGAAAGTCATCACTACAAGAAGACAACAACATTGGAGCTACAGCCAATGCAGCTATGTATTTTATAAAATTCTTTTTCATATTCTGCAAATATTACTTATTCCTAATTAGAAATTTACTTGTAAACCAAAGGTGATAGTACGTGCCATCGGATAACGACCGTCATCACAACCACGGGTCATTACACCCGAACCACCTGATGTACCGGCACCATCGGCATCTACCATACCCAAGTCAGGAGTATATCCTTTATAATCGGTTATAGTGAAAAGGTTTTCCATAGCCGTATAAACACGCACATTCTGCAAACCGGCTTTAGATACCCATACTTTGGGCAACGTATAACCTAATTCCAAAGTCTTCAAGCGCAAGAATGAACCATTTTCCAACCAACGGTCCGTATAGCCCCAGTTTGTACCATTAGGATCGCTAGTACCAAACAAACAGCGAGGAATGTCAGAATGATTGTTTTCAGTCCAGCTGTTCATGCGTTCTGCATATTGGTTTCCCGTTGATTCATTATAAACCGTACTATAATACTGGGCATTGTAAATCTTGTTGCCAAAGTTTCCGTCAAAGAACATATTCAAATCCAAACCTTTCCATTCAGCACCCAGACTTACACCCAAGTTAACTTTCGGGAAAGCAGAGCCTACATCCTGACGGTCATTATTGTCAATCTTACCATCTCCGTTATAATCCACGAAACGCAAGTCACCCGGTTGTGCATTAGGCTGGATCTTATTACCGTTCTTATCCACATACGCATCAATTTCTTGTTGGCTTTGGAATACACCATCCGTCTTTATCAAATTGAAATAACCTATGGAATGACCGGTCTTGGCATAAGTAATCGTTCCTTTGGCATGAGGATTGAATCCCTGCCATTCATCACGACTTCCGTTTACTTCCGTCAGTTCATTCTTGATAAAGGTGGCATTGACACCTACATGATAATACAAATCGCCTACATTATTACGGTGATTCAATGAAATTTCAAATCCTTTGTTTTCTACTGTACCTGCATTTACTGTAGGATTCCCACTCAAGCCAAAACTCAAAGACTGCGGCATAGACAACAACATATCTTCTGTTTTCTGAATAAAATAATCAGCACTGACACTGAACTTATTGTTCAAGAAAGCAAAATCCAAACCCAAGTTCAAGGTCTTCGTCTTTTCCCAAGTCACATTCATGGGTGAAGTCCATTCCTTACCGGTAATGGCACCTTCCCAAAGTTCTGTGCCCATCATGTTATTCATACCTTTATAAACAACAGACTGGGTAGCATAATTGCCAATGCCGCTCAAATTACCCAATACACCATAACTGGCACGAATTTTCAATTCATTCATGGTTTCCTTGATATTTTCAAAGAAATCTTCATTCATCACATTCCAACCCAAAGATACAGACGGGAATGTGCCCCAGCGGTTTCCATCTGCAAATTTGGAAGAACCGTCCCGACGAACAGAAGCAGACAGCATATAACGATCGGCATACGAATACATCACACGCCCAAACATAGAAATCATTGTATTGGCCCACGCGCTACCCGATGTATTTTGTGAAGAAACCGAACCGGCGTCAATCACAGAGAAACCTTCCGGGAAACCCTTACGTCCTGCACCAAAACCACGCGCATTGTTACGCTGGGCAGAATAACCCACCAAAGCAGAAACCGTATGATTGCCAAACGTATTATCATAATTGATTGTATTTTCAATCAACCAATCGTTCTCCCAGTCTGTACTTTCCGACAATTCCGCTTCATTCTTTTGTGAAGTAGAACTGAAATAATAAGGAGAACTATAGGCATAATTACGTCTTGTATATTTGTTTATACCTACATTGAATTTATATTTCAATCCTTTCAAGAACAAATCCACTTCGGCATAGCCATTCAATAAAATATCTATCCCATGTCTTTGGTAATCATAGGCTTCTGTCCAACCTACAGGATTATCTCCTCTGGTCCATTCCGGAGCGACACCCCAAGTGCCATCTTCACCATATACATTCCACATAGGCACAGCTGTCAGAGCGGAGGTATATGAAACATCTTCATACTTCTTTTTATAGAATTTCATCATCAACGTAGTCCCCATACGCAAATGATTATTGAAAAAAGAAAAAGTATTCTTAGCACGAATGTTCCATGCCTCATAACCGGTAGTATTCACAATACCATCCTGGTTAAGATAGCTTCCCGACAGATTATAGGTCGAAGTCTTGTTTCCTCCAGATACATTCAAGCTAACCTTGCTCACCATAGCCGAGTTATAAAGTTCTTTCTACCAGTCTGTTCCAGCACCTCCATTCCAATTCAGCAACCCTTCTGCCGAACTATAACCGGTAGCCTTTGCCAAATCGCGAAGCTGATTACCATCCATTACATCAATGTATTTGGCAACCATCTGAACGCCTGTATAGGCATCCACTGTTACACGGGCAGGAGTTTCCAAACGACCGCCTTTAGTAGTGACCAATACAACACCATTAGCAGCACGAGAACCATAAATAGCAGCAGCCGAAGCATCTTTCAACACTTCAATAGACTGAATGTCAGCGGGATCAACCATATTGATATCACCATACACACCGTCAATCACATAAAGCGGACTGGTGGCACTCAATGAACTGATACCACGGACATTAATATTCAAGCCTTCCCCCGGCTGACCGTTGGCAGCCGACACAGTAACACCGGCAACTCTTCCTTGCAAAGCAGCTGAAGCACTACGTGCAACATTTGCCTGTAACTCTTTACCGGAAACAGAAGCGACCGCACCTGTCAAATGGCTTTTCTTCACTGTACCGTAACCGATAACCACCACCTCGTCCAACAATTCACCTTCCGACAATTTCACATTAATCACACTGCGGCCATCAACCTTAACAGTTTGCTCCCGATAACCTACATAAGAGAAATTCAAAGACTGACCGGAAGCGGCCTTAATGGTATATTTGCCATCAAAATCGGTAATCACGCCATCCGTAGTTCCTACTACAACAACAGCCGCACCAATCAACGGATTATTCTCCGCATCCGTCACTGTTCCGGTAACAGTAATTTGCTGAGCATAGGCACATATACTAAGTATGCACAGCAACCATGTAAATGCAATTTGTTTCATAAATAATGTATTAGAGTTTAATTAAAAAATATTGCTGTAAAATTAACTAAAAATAGATTTCCAACACGTTATTGCTTTCGCAAACAACGGTAATGCCCCATGGATGGAAGAATAGCAGCTGAAATTAAGAATGTCTTTGTTTTCATAGTTATTTGAATTAAAAATTAACATTGCAAAGATGGCAATTCAAGCAAGCAGGAACAAATACAATTCAAGCATTAAACAATGAAATCTTATCAATATCAAAAAAAAATTCTTCAAGACAATGGAAAACACATCTGAATTGAACGTGAAATATAAAATTTTTCCTACACAGTATTCTCCTAATTATCAACTAATTACTGTGAAAAAACATCCATAAAGGCTCTCAACCGGTAGGTAAGCGGCGGTATCGTTCATCAATGTACAACACAACAACCGCCACACACAAAATGACAAAACTTCAATAGATGTATTTTATCAACAGGATGCAACCGTGAAAACAGTCTTATGACTTTATTGCTTCACCTTGGTGAAGCAACCGTTTCACACAGGTGGCAACGGCACTTCACTTGAGTGAAAAGGCACGTTCAGCCGAGTGGTGCAACAAATGATGCAGTCTTCTTGCATGGAAACTCCCATCCCCTTGCACGGATACTGCCGTACATATATCAAGATTACGTACCCGACATGGAAACCGATATCCGACGAACCGGCTTCTGCAAGGAAAAAACGAAAAAGCACTTCGTGGAGATACAAGAAATTCCGTCACCGCATATTACTGTTTATCAGCGCAATACAATGACGGAACAAAAAACTATTGCAGCGTAGAAATAAAAACAGAATCAACGTTACAAAGACGAACTACTCAACACAGTTCCGGTATAGGAAACCACGCTACGGGCCGGCAAGGTCAGGGTATAGACACCATCGGCAGGTTGAACAGCTTCCACCGGCTCCCATTCAAGGGTGTCATCGGTGACATAGCCTTGCAAAGCACCGGAAACCTGAGCGCTTTCAAGAGCCAACGAAATAACTACTTCATGATCCGCAGGGTTGATGGCTACAACCGTGTAACCGTTGTCACCATATTTATAGCCAGACACCATATAGCCTTGTTCGAAATCATATTGCGCCGAAATGCGCTTGCTGCCTACAGGGATGTAACGGGAGAAGTTGCCGAACACCTCGCAACGCTTGGTCACTTCATAGTCCACGCGGTTCTTTTCAATGTTAATCAGCCCCTCGGTGGTTCCGCCATCCGGTATAGCACCTGCCCACCACACAATAGCGCCGGTATTGGCCTCACACAAGAAACGATGGAACTTCTTCGCCCATTTCAAGCCACTGGTCATGGTAGCATCATAACTTTCCGTAGGATCGCTGATTTCGGTCAGCCACACGGGAATTCCCTTCGATTCGGCTTTGCTGAACGGTTCAATGGCAGGATCTTTCCCGGTCACAGGATCCACATAGCCGTGTCCGGCGGCAATGACGGGAAAGTTGGTGATTTTAGGATTCAGGTTCAGAATGTCGCGCACATAATTTTTACTGCCCATGATAAAGCCCAGAATGGCAGACCACTGGGCATTCTCGCCAAAGATAATCCGGGTTTCGGGATGGGTCTGTCGCAACTTGGGACCTAAGTTATTCACAATGAACGGTCCCAGCGTAGTGGTACCGGGAAGCCAGAGGCATGAGTTCCAGCTTGCCGCATACTCGGGCTCGTTGGCCGGAGAGATGGCATAGACAGGCAGACCTGCCGCTGTGTAGGCATCACAGAAATTGGAAAGATAGTCGGCAAAGGCCTGGTAGCTGCCGCGTTTCAAAAAACCTTGCGAGGTACTGCCGTTGCTTTTCATATAAGCCGGAGCAGACCAAACGGAAAAGATGAGTTTGTCCACACCGTATTCCTGCTTCGCTTTTTTCATGATCCACAACTGTCCGTTGCGCTGTGCGATGCCTTCGGCAACACGATTCTCATCACGGTTGAAATCAATATCGAAAAAAGGATCGTCCAAAGACAGATTGATATCCTCGTCCATATTAAACGTGGTTTCATCGTAATGGGGGAATACCTCGCCCCTGAGGATACTGAGGCGAAGCCCGTCCTGTCCGAACATCACATCCATAATCTCCTGACGCTTGCGGTGGGCATAAAGATAGTCGGACCAGCCGGCCTGCGCCACACCAAAACCATCGATGGTTTGTTCTTCGTTGTTCCACTGAAGAACTACGTCGGCCCCCAAGGTACTACGTGCATCGGCCGGGATTTGTTCTGCCGGAAGAGCATCGGTAACATCGGTACAGGCACAGAGGCAAGCGGCGGAAGCCGCCACGGCAAAAAGGTAAGATAGCTTTTTCATGACACTTGTCTTTTTTAAGGTTAGTATTCAAAGTTTTACCAGGTTGTAACCCAAAGGCAAAGATGGAAATTTACCGACAGACAAACCAATACTATCCGAACATATACTTATGATATTTTATCAAAATAGAGACCGTCAATATGAGAAGCCTTGTTCTGGCTATCCGAATAAAGAAAAAACAACTTACAAGCCGTTCGTAGTACCGCAAAAAGACACGGAACATTATTTCCAGGCATTCAAATCCTACAACATCCCCGAACTTTCAGAAAATCCGCTTTCTTTTAGTGCTGTCAAAATCAGGCAAGTCCATGAGAAAGTTCCGGCCGAACCTTTTAAATGATAGTCTTGTTCTTACGATAATTATCACGGAACTCTTTAGGAGTCACTCCTTTTTTCTTTTTAAAGATACGGTTGAAATTGGATAGATTATTAAAGCCACAATCATATCCTATTTCAGCTATTGACAAGGAAGAATCAACCAAAGCACGTGAAGCGGCCCCCAAGCGGATATCAGTAAGGAAATCGATAAAACTTTTGGAAGTATGCTGTTTGATAAAACGACAGAATGAGGCCTCGCTCATATTTACCATTTTAGCCACATCTGCAAGACGGATCACTTCCGAAAAATGAAAATGAACATAATCCAGCACCTTGTTCAACTTCTCGTTAGTATGCTCTTTGGAAACAGAGTTAATGGCAAACTGCCCGGTTGACAGCTCACGCATCCCTTTGTCCAATGATAATTCATGAAGAATAACAAGCAGTTTTATCAAGGAATAGAAACTATCGTTCTCGCAAGACAGCGTTTTCAACAACGGACGGACTTTCGCGATAGTCTCCCTGCTGAACACGATTCCTTTACGGGCACGGTGGAAAAGTTCCCGAATGCTGATCATCTGGTTCCTGTTCAGAATCTGGTCGGAAAGCAGATCGGAATGAAACTGAATGGTTATTTCATGGATATTCTGCGGCTTGTTGTTATAATCCCTCCAAGCATGTTCCAATTGAGGATTGGTGACCAGCACCAGTTCCTCTTCTTCTATTTCTTCTATGGAGTCTCCCACAATGCGTTGTGCGCCTTTTGCATTCTCAATATAGTTCAGTTCATATTCGGGATGTATATGTATAGGAAAATTAAAATTCGATTTCTGACGCTCTATCAAAATAAAGCAATCCTTGGCAGACAAAGGTGACACTTCTTTGAACAATTCTGTGTTTATCATATTTCTCTTTCACATTAGATCTGATCTTGTATAGCAAAGATAACATGAAATATGAAATCGGAAACAAAAAAGTGAGCATATTTTTATACTAAACCTGCAAAAGTACCTTCTATAAAAACGTAGATAACACAATACACAAAAACGAGAACCGTGTTATCCACGTCATTTCCATGAGGTTGCTTCTATTTCAGACAAGCCTTCATTGCTTTAATGATCGCTGAGTCAAACCCTTCGTGATCCAATTCATTAATACCCTTGATAGTCATACCACCGGGCGTACACACCTTATCTATTTCCACACTGGGATGAGTATCATTATTCAATATCAAGGAAGCGGCTCCTTTCACAGACTGGGCAACCATTTTCTGTGCATCTTTCGGATAAATCCCCAATTCAATACCTGCCTGCATAGCTGCCTGAATATATTTCAAGACATATGCGATACCACATGAAGTCAAAGCCGTAGTAGCAGCCATCTGACTTTCAGGAATAAGCATAGCCAATCCTAATTCATTAAAGATATCCAGCATCAGTTGTTCTTGTTCCTTACTGGCGTTACGACTGGATATCAAAGTCATACTTTCCAACTGAGAAATAGCAGTATTGGGAATCAAACGGAATATGGTCTGTTCCGGACCTACACTCTTTACCAGCTGTTCGAAAGTTACACCACCTGCAATAGAAACCAATACTTGCCGGGGAGTCAAATGAACCACACTCAACACTTGGTCTATCAACCACGGCTTTACAGCCAGAATAACGATATCGGCATCCTTTATCGCTTTCGGATTTTCCGTTGTCACATTAATCTCCGGATAATCCGCCTGTAGAGTTTCCAGACTTCCGCTGAACGGATCGGCTACTGTTACATCACTCGCTGGAATGATAGTGCCTTGGGCAAGGCCGCGAGCAATGGCCCCTCCCATATTTCCCGCACCAATAATTGCTACTTTCATATTATTAAAGATTAAGTCTATAGCTACAAAGATAAGGGAAAAAAGGAGAAGAACGTATTATGAAAAGCTAAAAATAAAATTACTTTGAAGAAGATGAAATCAAAAAGTCTCGCCGGAACCGAAATGTTTCCTGACGAGACCTTATTTTCTTTCGCTGATTATTATCCCTCTTGAATCTCCAGCTTATACCAACACTTTACGAAAGCGTCCAATAAATTCATCAGCCTCAGCCATAGTCAGACACAAAGGCGGGAGCAGACGGATTACATTCGTACCACTGACTCCGGTAAATACTTTCTGTTCGAACAGCAGACGCTGACGCAGTTCCTTAATCGGTTCGTCAAATTCCATACCGATCATCAAACCTTCGCCACGCACCTCTTTAATCTGTGGGAATTGTTTCAATTCTTTCAGCAGATGAGCACCTACCTTGGCAGCATTCTCTACCAGATTCTCACCTTTCATAACATCCAGCACCGCGATAGCAGCAGCACAAGCCAGGTGGTTACCACCAAAAGTGGTTCCCAATTGTCCATATACGGGTTTGAATTTCGGACTGATCAGGACACCAGCCATCGGAAAACCATTGCCAATCCCCTTTGCAACCGTAATCATATCGGGACGGATACCTGCATGTTGGTGAGCAAAAAATTTACCGCTACGCCCGTAGCCGGATTGTATTTCATCCAAAACAAGTACTGCATCCACTTCTTCGCAAGCCTTACTCAGTTCTTTCAAGAATTTCACTTCCGGAACCTGAATACCGCCTACTCCTTGAATACCTTCAATAATCACCGCACAGACATCTCCTTTTGCCAATTCCGCTTTAGCTGCTTCTATATCGTTCAAAGGCAGATAAGTCACATGCCCATTGTCATTGATTGGGGCTATAATTTTCGGATTGTGGGTTACCTCCACTGCCAGTGAAGTACGTCCATGAAATGCTTTGCAAAAAGAAAGCACACGTTTGCGACCATTGTAAAAAGAAGCCAGTTTCAACGCATTTTCATTAGCTTCGGCCCCACTGTTTATCAAAAACAATTGATAATCATCATAACCCGAAAGTTTCCCTAAACGGTCTGCCACTTCCTGCTGTAGCTTGTTAACCACCGAATTGGAATAAAATCCCAACTGTGCAACCTGCTTGCTTATCATTTCCACATAATACGGATGTGCGTGACCGATAGAAATAACCGCATGACCACCATACAAATCAAGGTATTCCGTACCTTGATCATCCCATACATGACAACCTTTTCCCTTGACAATGTTTATGTCAAAAAGAGGATATACATCAAATAATTTCATAAACTCTTCTTTATTAAAAAGCAGACGGTTTCAACCTCAGCCCTACGGTTTCTTCCAGATTGAACATGAGATTCATATTATGGACCGCTTGTCCGCTTGCCCCCTTCAACAAGTTGTCAATGCAAGAGATAACCAGCAGTTTATCGCCATGCTTCTCCAAATGAATCAAACACTTGTTGGTGTTCACCACCTGCTTCAAATCTATATTTTTGTCTACAATATGAACGAAAGAATCCTCGGCATAATAGTCTTGATACATCTTCACCAGTTCTTCCAGTTCCACCTTGCATTTGACTACCAGAGTAGCAAAGATACCACGCGGGAAATCACCCCGGTAAGGAATAAAATCTATTTCAGCATTAAAGCTGTTTTGCAACTGTTTCAATGATTGCTTGATTTCGGGAACATGCTGATGAGAAAACGGTTTATAGATGCTCATATTATTATTACGCCAGCTGAAATGGCTGGTAGCACCCGGTTTCACCCCTGCCCCTGTACTTCCGGTAATGGCATTTACCATTACATCCTCGTTCAGTAACAGATGTTTGGCTAACGGCAATAAACCCAATTGAATACAAGTGGCAAAACATCCCGGATTGGCCACGTGCTTGCTATGGCAGATAGCACGACGGTTCAGTTCCGGCAAACCATAGATGAAGTCATGGTCATCACTCTTGATACGATAGTCCATACTGAGGTCTATGATTTTCAAATCCTCGGGTACATTGTGACTATCCATAAACTTCTTTGTATCTCCATGAGCCGTACAGAAGAACAATACATCAATCTCATCCAGAGGAAGTTCGTCGGTAAAAACCAAATCCGTTTCACCATAGAGTCCCTCATGTACGTCGGTAATCTTATTGCCGGCGTTACTGCTGCTGTTTATAAACTTTATGTCTACATCAGGGTGATTAATCAGCAGACGAATCAATTCGCCTGCCGTATAACCTGCCCCACCGATAA
>OLWC01000322.1_pt1 | contig 24643 bp, 19 predicted proteins | sample 1673911 | NCBI WGS metagenome assembly OLWC01 (sample SAMEA103958134, study PRJEB25191) | human gut metagenome
ACGCTGACCGTTTTATCGCTCTGATTGACAAGTATGAGAACTTCGACAAGCTGACCATTGCCATGCTCAACGAGTTTATCGAGAAAATCCTTGTGCATGAGCGTGACCGCAAAGGCAGTATACAGACCACACAGGAGGTCGAGATTTACTTCAATTTTGTTGGGCGATTCGTTCCCCCGGCGTTTGGAGAAGTGGAGCTGACCCCGGAAGAATTAGAGGAAATCCGCAAGCGTGAGGAACGCAAGGACAGGCTTCATCAGAACTACTTGAAGCGGAAAGCCAGCGGAGCGCAGAAGCGATACGAGGACAAAATCAAGAAGCGGAAAAATGCAGAAATCGAAGCCAAGAAAGCCGCCATTCGTGCAGAGGACATTGCAAAGGGCGTGTTCGTTCCGGTCAGCAGTTTACCGCAGAGAGAGCCGCAGAAAGGAACGCAGATTGCGTGAACATAGCTTGTAGGTAGAACAAAGATTATTTTATCCCGGAATGGTGGAAAAGTTCAAACTTTTATGATATAATTTAATTTGAAAAGATGTAAGTAACACTTTCCAAAGGCATAGTTTGCGGGAGGTAGCGATATGAATAATAAAGATTTGCTTAAATTTGGAAAATGCCTGTTCATTGGAATCATTGTTGCCATAGGAGGCACGTTCTTTAGCGATTTGTATGGAAACATTTTCAACGGATCGGGGGATTATCGTTTATCCGCTATATTTGGTATCGGTCTGTATCTTTGCATCGTTATTGTTACTTGCACAGGCTTGATACTTAACCGTTTGGATAAAGATAAAACAAACGACAAAGATGATGAACACACGGACGAGTAAGTTTTTATTTCCAGAAGCCGAGAAATCCCTTTAGGAACTAAAGGGCGCACTTCTATACTCTCCTATCGGGAGTATCGTGCGTCCTGCGGAGCTTCATTCTCCGTCAGCAGAAGAAAACTGCTTGACCGAGAATGTTGCGTCACTTCGTTCCGTCAAGGTGGCTACACCCCCTTGCGCCGCTAAAGCGGCTATCCCTTGTGGACTTGCCGTCCGCAAACAGCATGAAATGCTGTTCGCCGCCAGCAAGTTTGAAAAACCGAATACCGAAAATCAGACCGTTGACTGGTCGCAATGTGCGAAAAGTTGACGGTCTTTTTTTATCCGCAAAATCAAAAAAGGAGGTCAATTACAATGACAAAACCGAAAACCCTTGAACAGCTTCGAGCCGAAAAGGAACGAGCCGAGACGCAGCTTGCACAGGAACAGCACAAGCTGGAGCGTCTGGAGAACAGAAAGAAGTATCTGGAGAAAGGCGAACGCACCAAGCGCACCCACCGCCTTTGCAATCTGGGCGGCACGATTGAGAGCCTTGCCCCGGAGGTCAAAGATCTCACACGCACCGAAATGACAGAGCTGATGGAACACATCTTTTCTCTGTCCGAAGTCCAGCGAGCCGTCCGTCACATGGCGATTACCCACATCAGCCAAGCGAACAGAGAAAAGGAGTTGAAAGCCGATGGCACTATTTCATCTGAGCGTCACGCAGACTAACTGACCCAGGGAAGGCGTGAACTGACAGAAGATGATGAAAAACAGATTAGTGTTCTGTGTAAGAAATATGTGGATCGTTTGAAGGAGGAGCTGATGAAATGCTGATTGCGCAAAAAATTTTGAAACTACTATTGATGATTGCCGTTGCGCCAATTGTTGTTGCATTGACACTTTTTGTCTGGATATGTCTTGGCCTGGTTTATGTATCCGGTCTGGTTCTGGGGCTTATCAGCATGATTCTTGCTTTGTTAGGTGTTGCAGTGTTGATTACATATTCTCCGCAGAATGGGCTTATTTTGTTGTTGATAACATTTTTGATTAGTCCGATGGGAATACCGCTTGCGGCAATCTGGCTGTTGGGTAAGGTGCAGGATTTTCATTGACTAAGTTGTTCTGACTAAGATGGTAGGGGTATAGTATGATGAATATTTTGCGAAAAATGGATGAGAAAGAATTTATTTATAAATTTCGCAGAAAAACTGCAAAAACAAGCTATAAATATTGACCAAGGCATTTTTAACTGTTATAATAGTGGCTGAAAATACGAATACTGAGAATGGAGGTATTCCATTATGTTGATTCAGTTTACAGTTGAAAATCATAGGTCAATAAAAAACAGTGCCGTGATCAGTTTTGCGGCCTCTAAGGATAAGTCATTTGAAGAGTATCTGCTTCATCCAGATGAAAAGAAGACATTGCTGCCCGTACTTGCAATTTATGGTGCAAATGCAGCCGGAAAAAGTAACGTATTACATGCAATGATGACGATGAAAGAAATGGTTGTGGGAAATGCTGCAAAAGTTTCTAAAGGTCAAAAGTTGCCGTGGGAGCCGTTTGGCGGAACAAAGGTCCCGACTTCTTTTGAAATCGTATTTATTTTTCAGGGAGTTCGTTACACATACGGTTTTTCTTTTGATGCAAAGAAGATTTACAAAGAGTATCTTTACCATTGGCCGAATGGCCGTGAAGCCTTAATTTTTTCAAGAGAAAATGGAGTGTATGAGTTCCGGGAAAATGTAAATGAGCAGGTTACTCTGAGTAACCGAACACCGGACAATAAGCTCTATCTGGTGTCCTCTAATGACTGGAATCTGCCTCAGACGGAAAATGCTTATCAGTGGTTCCTGGAAAAGTTGACATTTCTGATGGATGAAGAGCCAGCTACCTCAGAAACTGTTGCCCAGATTGTCAGCGGTGATGATAAGAAAGCTCGAATCTTAAAAGAATTGATGCTTGCCGATCTTGGAATCACCGATGTTACAATCAAGAATACCTCTGGTAAAATACCGGTTATTACGACAACACATCGAATTATTAACGAGGACGGTACAACAGAATACTTTCAGCTTTTAATGGAGCAGGAATCTGTCGGTACACAACACTTTTTTGCCCGCATCGGAGGATGGTTGCAGGCACTTGAAAACGGCGCACTTTTAGTTGTTGATGAAATTGAAGATAGTCTGCATCCTCTTTTAACCAGAAGGCTGATTGAAATGGTGCAGGATAAGGCTGTCAATACAAAGGGAGCGCAGCTGATTTTTACAACACACGATGCAATGCTGCTTGACTTGAATTTCTTCCGTAGAGATCAGATTTGGTTTGCTGAAAAAAACGATGAAACTTGTGCAACAGAGTTTTACTCGTTGGCATCTTTCTCTCCAAGAAAAGGAGAAAATGTGCGTAAGGGTTATCTTCAGGGACGATTTGGTGCAATCCCTTTTATCGGAGGTGACGCCTGATGAGCAAGATGCGAAAAGAGTATGATCCGAACAAAGTTAAGCGGCGGAAGCGTAAACCGATTGTTTATATCATCTGCGAAGGGAAAGAAACAGAGACACTTTATTTCAAACATTTTCGTTCACGAAACTGCCTGGTGGATATTATTCCAATTCCATCAAAACATAAAGCGGCGGAACATTTGGTGAAACACGCAAAATCACTGATCTCTCAAGCAGATTATTATCCGAAAGACGGAGATCAGCTTTGGTGTGTATTTGACTGTGATGATAATAAAGACTCTGAGCTTCAAGCTGCAATTTCCTATTCGGAGAAGCATGGGTACAAAATCGCATATTCCAATCCGGCATTTGAATATTGGTATCTGCTCCATTTTGAAAAACGGAATGGATATTTGAAAGATTCCGCTACGGTAATTGACATCTTGAAAAACAAAGGATATTTGGAAAATTACGGAAAAAGTGTGGATGTTTTTGAAGAATTGCAGGAACATCAGCCAGAAGCTATTCAGTACGCAAAAGAACGAGTGGAGAGATTAACCAGAGATCAGGTTGCTGTGATCTGCCGAGACAGTAATCCGGTAACGACAGTTTATGAGCTGGTTGAATTTTTGAATAGTAAAAGAACATAAAAGCACCATTACAAAGGTGTGCATAATGACAGAAAGCTGTCACTTCGACGATAAAGCTTCGTTGGGTGGCAGCTTTTGTGTTTGGAGAGGAGGAAGCATTATGGCAACCACAAGAATCATGCCGCTTCATGTTGGCAAAGGCCGCACAGAAAGTCGGACGACCAGTGACATCATCGATTATGTAGTAAATCCACAGAAAACAGATGAATATTCCGGTCAGCAAGGTTCTTCCTCAATTATCCGTAAGCAGTTGCTTTGGGGTATCGCAATTTTGCTTCAAGCAACCGCTTATCGCACCTTCCATACATTGTTCTCTTTATCATTTTTAATCGACTGTTTGTTCCTTCTACAAAACCGTTGCTGTAATCATATGCTACTGCATTCTCAACAGCATCTATATCACGACTTAATCCATTTGCAAAACTCTGTAAAGCTTTTATTTCACTCTTACTGTATTTCTCAATAAACAGATATAATAACGGTACTTTCCTTTCTTCAAATATTCTTCTGAATTCTTTGATACAGCCGTGCAATTCATATATGTGTGGATACTGATTCAAAATATGACATTTATGTTCTTCAGTTAGTTCTTTGTTCATCCACATATATCGAAATATGCCCTCACGTGTTATATAATCCTTATCTTTTCCGCAACTACCTGTTCTATATTTTAAAGCCTCTGTCATCGTTCTAACATATGGCTGAGGAGCAAACTGTTCATTTATTTTTTCTTCTATTTTTACAAGATAATCAAAAGCATTGCTTAGGGAACCAGTATATCCTTTCTCATAAACTGCTTTAACTGTCTTGCTTTTGCTCCAACCAGATTTTAAACACTGTACTATAAAATCGTAATATGCATCTAATTTGCTTTGCCTCACCCCATACATACTTAGTTCCATCGGATTTCCATTCCGATATTTAGCAATTGTATTTCTTCCAACACCCATTCTTCTTACTATTTCTCGGTAACTGCAGCCTTCCTTTAAAAATTTCTGGATCTGACATATCATTTGATAACGTTTTTCTGAATAATTTGGAAAGTTATCCACATCAACTGCGATTTTTTTTACATGAATCTTCACCTGCATGCGGAATAGCAATGGTGGCAGGTATTTCTTTATTCAAAGCTTTTTTAATTGCCTCTAAAAGATTTTGGTGTAAATGAAACCTATCCGCAACCTGCATCGCATCTGGCAATTCCTCCGCAATCACCCTTGCATAAGCACTCGCTCTATCACGAGTAATCACCTTTACATGTTTATTATTTTTGAGCCATTCCCTTAAGGTTTCTCCATCCCGACCATCTAATAAGATAATAGGTTCATGTGTCTTCCCATTTACAATGATTGTTCCATATGTATTTCTCTTTTTATAGGCAAAATCGTCAACGCCAATCACATCTCCAGTTTCCGGACTCGGTAAAAGCTCATATCTTTTCAAAAGAAGTCGAATAACAGTATCACCACTAGTCTTAATTCCAAGTGTTTTACATATGCGAGCACACCCTTCACAACTTGTTTCCAATGCCAATGTACATACAAAATCTGCACATCGTTCCGTCATCCTGCTATATGCATTCAGAAAACCATCAAAAGTCTCTGATATAGATGTAGCATTACATTCTTTATTCATACAATTGTACTCATGAGCGGTTATCTCCAACTGGACATTCTTTCCAAGAATCGGCAAGTCTTGTACCTTACGCATATATGTACCATGATAATTATTTGTTGTTTGTCCACACTTAGGACAGGTGCAACATGCTGTAACAGATTTCATTCGTATCAAAATTTTATCTTTTTCTTGAATAACATTTGATATTTCCAAACTCTCTTCCGGGTAAAATGCATTTAAAAATGAGGTATCTACTGTCGCCATCCTTATGTCTCCGTTATTGCAATTGATACCTTGATTATACTATAGTTTTCGTATAATCCCAAGAGCAAAAACGGATAATTGAGGAAGAACCGCATGACGACGATCCGGGAACGTCTGCAGAAGGCAATCAGCAGGTTGGTAGTGTTCTCGATTATTCCGTTGGTCATCCTTACCGTGATCCTGAATCTGTCCAGTACCATGAGAACACTGGAAGGCGATATGCTGGTGGTGGCAGAGATCTCTGCAGACCGTATCAAAGAGGAACTACGGGTGACAACAACGATCGTATCCGAACTCGGATGCAGCTATCAGCTGTCTTCTCCGGTATTTACCCAGGAGCAGAAGCAGCAGTATATCAACCAGCGTGTGGAAGCTTATGGAATGGTCAGAGGCAAGCTGATCGGCTCCAACGGTATCTGTGCTTATGACGGAACCGATTATAGTGACCGTGATTATTTTAAGAGATCCATGCAGGGAGAGGTCGTGGTATCGGATCCCGTGATTGCAAAGACAGACGGTAAGCTCAGCGTTATCATTTCCGCACCTGTATATGCAGACGGAGATAAGAATGGTGATATTGTCGGCGTGGTATTCGTTGTGCCGGATCCGGAGTTCTTAAATGATATTGCTGCGGCAGTCTCTGTCAGTAAGAATTCCGAGTGCTATCTGTTGGGAGAAACGGGTATCACCATTGCTCACTGTGATTCTGCGATTGCCCAGGAGCAGAAGAGCAACATTGAACTGTCTCAGACGGACAGATCTTTGCGGGGAATTGCAAAGGTAGAGCAGAAGATGATGACCGGAGCAACCGGATATGGCACTTATATGAAAGGCGGAACCCTCACAATACAGGCTTATGCACCAATAGAAGGAACCAATGGATGGAGCGTGGCAGTAAATGCACCACTGACAGATTTCCTTGGTTCTACCGTTGTATGTATTGTCATTGGTGTAGCAATAGGTGCTGCAGCTTTATGTTTCAGTGTGCGCAGGGCAAAAAAGATCGGTCAGGCGATCGGTGAACCGGTGGCAAAGTGTACCGAGAGATTACGTCTGTTGGCTGAGGGCGATCTGCATACTCCGGCACCAGTGATCCGGACACAGGATGAGACACAGATCCTGGCAGAGGCTACCGCCGCATTATCCGGTAACCTGCAGAAAGTGATTGGCGATGCGGATTATCTGTTGGGAGAGATGTCACAGGGCAATTTTGCACTGACTACAGGTTGCGCAGAAGCCTATGTGGGAGACTTTCAGGGACTGTTGGAATCTATCCGTAAGCTGAACCATAAGCTCAGTGAGACACTTAATGAGATCAAGACGGCAGTGGGACAGGTATCTCTGGGGGCAAACCAGATGGCAGATGCTGCCCAGGGACTTGCGGAGGGTGCTACCGACCAGGCCGGTTCCGTAGAGGAACTGCAGGCTACCATCACGAATGTAACCGAGATCGTGGAGAAGAATGCCAAGGCACTGGGAGGTTCTTACCAGAAGGCTATGGATTACCAGCAGCAGGCGAAGGACAGCGGAGAGGAAATGAAGGGTCTGACGGATGCCATGCAGCGGATCAACGATACTTCCAGGCAGATCAGCGATATTATCGGTGAGATTGAGGACATCGCATCCCAGACGAATCTGTTGTCCCTGAATGCAGCCATTGAGGCAGCCAGAGCAGGAGAGGCCGGAAGAGGCTTTGCAGTGGTTGCGGATCAGATCCGTAAGCTGGCAGATGACAGTGCACAGTCTGCGGTACATACCAGAGAATTGATTGAGACTTCCCTGCAGGAGATTGAGCATGGCAACCAGATCACGGACAAGACAGCCGAAGCATTGCAGAAGGTCGTGGAAGGCATTGAGGATCTGGCCAACGAGTCCAAGAAAGCCATGGAAGAATCCAAGGCACAGGCAGATGCCATGATGCAGATTGAACAGGGCATTGAACAGATATCCACAGTGGTGCAGAACAACTCTGCGACCGCAGAAGAAACTTCTGCCACCAGTGAGGAATTGTCTGCGCAGGCCACCAACATGAACGAGCTGACCGCAGCATTCCAGTTAAGAGATTAAAATGTACGATGATTCGGTGTAATGAATTCTGAAGATATGACATACAATGCTTAATAGAAACAAGCATTGGAGGCAGCCGTGTTCGAAAAACAGAATATACAGGAAACCGTAAATGAACTGAAAAGTGACGCAGTGAAGGGCCTTACCGATGGTGAGGCCTTTCGTCGTTTACAGCAAAATGGCAGAAATGAAATGAAAGCTGCCAGAAAAAAGACGAAAATACAGCTTTTTCTGGAGCAGTTAAAGGACCCGCTGATCTACATATTATTGATCGCAGCTGTGGTATCCGTCTTTCTGGGGGAGCTCAGTGATGCCGTGATCATCGGCACTGTGGTAGTGGTCAATGCCCTGGTGGGCATGCTGCAGGAGGGAAAAGCCCGAAAGGCACTGGAAGCGTTGAAAAAGCTGACCAGTCCACAGACCATTGTGATCAGGGAAGGTATCCGTCAGGAGATTCCGGCGGCGGAACTGGTGACGGGCGATCTGGTAGACCTGGAGGCAGGGGCACAGGTACCTGCGGATATACGGCTGACCAGAAGCTCCAATCTGCAGGTAGAGGAATCCGCCCTGACCGGAGAATCGGTACCTGTGGAAAAAGATGCGCTGTTTCTGGCAGACTGCAGACACGAGATTCCATTGGCTGAACGGGTCAATATGGTATATATGTCTACTGTGGTGACCCATGGCCACGGAGAAGGAATCGTGACAGCTACGGGCATGGCCACGGAGATCGGCAGGATCGCCTCCATGATCACAGATGCGGAAGAGGAAATGACACCGTTACAGAAACGTCTGGGGGATATGGGAAAGCTTCTGAGTATTTTATCGCTGGGAGTATGTGCGGCATTGTTTCTGCTGGCGGTATTTCAACACAGAAATATTCCGGAAATGCTGCTGGTGGCGATTTCCCTGGCGGTGGCTGCGGTGCCGGAAGGTCTGCCGGCAGTGGTGACGATCTGTCTGGCATTGTCAGTGACCAGAATGGTCAAAGTACATACGATCATCCGCAGACTGCCTTCCGTTGAGACTCTGGGAGCGGTCAGCGTGGTCTGCTCGGATAAGACCGGCACACTGACCCAGAACCGGCTCACGGTGGAAAAATGCTGGTGGTATGATGTGCTGGAGGATGCTGCCGGCAGCAATGGCAGGGGAGAATCCCGATGCGTACAGGAGATGCTCCGGGGAATGCTGTTGTGCAACGATGCTTCCCTGCAGGGAGAGCAACGGATCGGAGATCCAACGGAACTGGCGCTCTTAGACTTCGGAGAGAAGATGGGGATGCATAGAGAACGTCTGGAGAAGCAGTACCCCCGCTATGATGAAAAGCCTTTCGATTCGGACCGGAAGATGATGACGACCTATCACAGAATCCCGAAAAACGGAGGGCATAAGGGAAGCATTGCCTATACGAAGGGGGCACCGGATGTGATCGTACAGCACTGCACTCATATTTTACAGGACGGAAGAAGTGTGCCAATGACAGCCGGACAGAGAAAAAGGATCAGTGAGGTTGTAGAACTCATGAATTCCCTGGCGCTTCGGACACTGGCGGCAGCACAGAGCGGAAACACTCCCGGGTGTGGGGAAGAAGGTATGACATTCCTGGGAATCGTGGGGATGCGTGATCCTGCCAGACCGGAGGCGGAGGAAGCGGTGGAGATTTTCCGCCGTGCAGGTGTATCTACAGTAATGATCACCGGGGATCATGTGGATACCGCCTATGCCATTGCCAGACAGCTGGGGATTGCAGGGCATCGCAGTCAGTGTATTACAGGGGAAGAACTGAATCATCTGGATGATGCTTCTTTTGCCAGGAGGAACAGGAATATCAGGGTTTATGCCAGAGTGACTCCGGCCCAGAAGGTACGGATCGTGAAGGGGCTGCAGCAGAATGGGGAGATTGTGGCCATGACAGGGGATGGTGTGAACGATGCTCCTTCTCTGAAAGCAGCAGATATCGGTGTAGCCATGGGAACTGGCGTGGATGTGGCTAAACAGGCGGCGGACATGATATTGACGGATGATAATTTTGCAACGATTGAAAAGGCAATCGAGGAAGGCAGAGGCGTCTATGAAAACATCCGCAAGTCGGTGATATTTTTACTGTCCTCCAATCTCGGGGAACTGATGACCATGTTCGTAGCAGTGGCTCTGGGGCTGGCTTCCCCTCTAAAATCCAGTCATATACTGTGGATCAATCTGATCACGGATTCCCTTCCGGCGTTGGCACTGGGAGTGGATAAAAATGACGGAAAAAGCCTGATGCGCTGTCCTCCAAGAAAAGCAGCGGAGAGTCTGTTCGCCCGGGGCGGAATGGCCTGTACCTTACTCTATGGAGCGCTGATCACCGGTATCGGTCTGGCGGCATTTCTGGTATTGCCCTGTGGGATCCTGGCAGGCAGGGGAGAACTGTCCTGGAATCTGTCTGACTGGGTGGAGGGACTTCGTGAATTACTGTCCCGGGAAAAAATACTTGCCCGATCCCAGACCTATGCTTTTACAGTACTGGGAATGTGCCAGCTGTATCATGCAGTGGGAATGCGGGATATGCAGAAGTCCGTATTTGCCATGAGACCCTGGGATAATCCGCTGATGGTGTTGGCCTGTGTTATTGGATTTGCGCTGCAGTTTGCGGTAACGGAAGTACCGTTTCTCATCGGAGCGTTCGGAACCTCCCATCTGTCCGGACAGGAATGGCTGCTATTGAATGTACTGGCAGCATTTCCACTACTGGCTCATGAGCTGGTAGTGATGTTACGGAAGTGAGTACGCTTATCCGGGCTTACCGACGATTCAGAACGATAATTCGCCCTATAACTTCAGGCAGATATTCTTGCGTATGCAAGCATCTGCCGAATACCCTGCCTGAAGCTACATGGCTCTGAATAGTCGTAATATTCAGAACCCCATTCGCCACATAAATATAGCCAGAGGATCTTACGAATGCAAGCATTCGACGTTCCTCCGGTTATATTTACGTGGCTCTGAATATTTACAAAAAGTTAACATTTTCCTTGTATGGAGTTTATAGTCAATAGTTACAATAAAATTGACAAATAACTTTCATGGGAGGGCAATGTGATGAAAATTATCAGAAAAACAGCGATTGTTATGCTTCTCTGCCTCTATTTTCTAACATATGGTGTATTGCCGCAGGTACAGGCCGCAGGTAAAGACGCTCCTGTGATCGTGGTAGCGCATCGGGCGGGGGCAAAAGTAGCTCCGGAGAACACGGTGGCGGCCCTGGAACAGGCCATCCGGGATGGAGCGCCTATTGCAGAGATTGATGTGCAGCAGTTGTCGGACGGAACCCTGATCGTTATGCATGACAGTAATTTTAAACGGACCACAGGAGAGGATATCTGCGTATGGGATGCGGAGGCAGATGCTCTCAAAACCCTGGAAGTGGGCAGCGGTTTTTCGGCAGCATACCGGGGAGAACAGATCCCGACACTGGAAGAAATGCTTGCCTGTGCCAGAGGCAGGATCACTCTGATGATCGAACTGAAATATACCGGACAGGAGGATGCACTGGAGGAAAGCGTGCTGACTCTGCTGCAGGACTATGATATGGTGGATGAGTGTATTATAGGCTCCATGAACAAGGGAACCCTGCAGAAAATGAAGGAGCTGGAACCGGGGATTTCAACAGTTTTTATTGCCCATGATCTGGAAGAAGAGGATTATGAGTTGGACTATGCCGACAGCTATAGCATCGAGGGGAGAAATCTTACGGTGGATATGGTAGATGCCATTCATTACTGCGGAAAGTCGGTATACGGGTGGACAGCCAATACTTCCGGTGCCATGCTTCGGATCGTAAACTGTGGGGCGGACGGTGTGATCACGGATGATGTGAGATTATTACAGACATTTTTGAGAGAACAGGCTTGCCGTAAAGCGTTTGCAAGTGTATACTGATTAATTATAATGAGGGGAAGAATACGGAAGCAGGTTGGTGTATATGAGTAAAATATGGGAATTTTTCGAGAATCTGGGTGAATACGTATATGTGGCAGATGCAGAGACTCATGAATTGATATATATGAACAAGAAGACTCTGAAGAGCTATGGATTTCAAAGTCATGAAGAGATCATCGGGTTAAAGTGTTATGAGATATTGCAGGGAAATTCTCTGCCCTGTGGCATGTGTAATAATGAACAGTTAAAGCCGGGTTTTTTTAAGGAATGGGAATATTACAATCCGCTGCTGCGAAGAGAACTTCATATCAAGGACACACTGGTAGAAGAAGACGGGAGAAAATACCGTATGGAAATCGCCATAGATTGCGGCAATCTGAATGAGAGAGGGCACAAATCCGAAGATTACCGTAATATGGAGGCTGCGTTGAATGAAGCCATCCGTGTGGCACAGCGGCAGGAGAGCATGGATCAGACATTGCAGGTGCTGCTGGAATTTGTCGGAAAGAATCTGGAAGCGGGACGGGCCTATATTTTTGAAAAGGATGACCACGATCATGACCACAATACATACGAATGGGTAGCCAAGGGAGTCGCACCGGAAAAGGATACCCTTCAGGATCTACCGCCGGAGATCTGTGCGGAATGGTATCGGAAGTTTGATGAGAATCAGAGTTTTGTCACAGAGAATCTGGAAGAAATGAAAGATGTGGATCCGCAGATGTATGAAGTTCTGGTAAGACAGAATATTCATTCCCTGGTGGTGGTTCCGCTTTATGATGATGGGAAAGTAATCGGCTTCTACGGAGTAGACAATCCTTCGACCAGATATTTTGAATTTGTGTCGGAGATGCTGCAGATCATGGGACACTTTATCGTATCGTCTCTGAAGCAGAGAAATCTGGTACGGGAGCTGGAAGTGATGAGTTATTCGGATCCGCTGACGACATTGGGGAACCGTTATGCCATGGAGAGGTACATTGAGCAGGTGGACCATACCGAGCCCATCGGCGTGGTATACTGTGATATTACAGGATTAAAACTGATCAATGACAGTGAAGGACATTCCGCCGGAGACCGCCTGATCCGCAGGTGCTGTGACTGCCTGAAACGTGTATTTGAAGGAAATGGAATGTTCCGTATCGGCGGAGATGAACTGGTGGTCCTGTGCACCGGAATTTCTGAAAAGGAGCTTTATCAAAAGGTGGAGGAATTAAAAACAGAGCTGGCAGCTCATGATGTCTCCATGGCAGTAGGAGCAGCGGTGAACACTCTGGAAGCCGTGGGAAAGGATCATCTGCTGACGGAGTCCGAGAGACGGATGTATCAGGACAAGGCAGAATACTATCGCAGTACAGGGCTGGACCGCAGAAAGGTCTGAATTCTGAAATATCATTTTAAAAATTTATGTGTTGAGAATTTCTATCAGGCAGTTCCCTTGACGGGAACTGCTTTTTTCTATATTATTTATATAGGTTAGATAAAACTAACTCAGTGACTTTTGGATGGCAGGAGGTGAAGCGCTGATTGAGTCAGGAAACGTGGGAGATCCTGTGTGAAATGGAAGCAGACGATGTGGAACTACAGTTGGCTTTGCAGTGTGCACCGCTGATCACGGGACTTAAGATTTCCAATCTGCTGACGATTTCCCCGGAAGGCTTTACACAGGTGGGAAGGATCGTTGAAGGCAGTGTGCTTTCCCTGTATCCCTTGTTGGAGACAGAGGAGAAAATGGTAATACTGTTGTATCGGGAAGACCGGCTGGAAAAGTATCTGAAAATGCCGCAGGTACAGAAACTGCTGCGGGAGGCAGGGTACGAATCCGATCGACTGGAGGATATTTTGCCGGTATTTTGCGATCGTTATGAAACCTATGCAGAGAGAGGGAAGCCGTTCCCCCACGAACTGGGATTGCTGTTAGGATATCCCCCGGAGGATGTGGAAGGATTTATCAGACATCAGGGGAAGAACAGCCTCTGCACCGGTTATTGGAAAGTATATGCGGATAAAGAAGGAAAACAGAGACTTTTTGAAAAATATGAATATGCCAGGGAAAATTTGATCCAGCTGTTGCATTATGGATTAAAGATGACAGAAATCATAGATATCTGCGGATGTACCGCAGCATAGAAACAGGCACGGAAAGGTGCGGAAGGGAAGGAAAAATAAATGGATAAGATTTATGTAGTATTCTGGACACAGGGTGGTAACACCCAGGCTATGGCAGAGGCCATCGGAGAGGGTATCCGGGAAGCCGGGAAGGAAGCGGAGGTAGTATTTGTGACCGGCGCCAACCTTGACGAACTAAAGGCTGCTCCCAAGTTTGCACTGGGCTGTCCCGCGATGGGAGCGGAAGTCCTGGAGGAATCCGAGATGGAGCCTTTTGTATGTGATGTGGAAGGCTTTGCTTCCGGCAAAAAGATCGCACTGTTCGGTTCCTATGGCTGGGGAGACGGTGAGTGGATGAGAGACTGGACCACCCGTATGGAAGCAGCAGGAGCTACTGTGTTGAACGGTGAGGGCCTGATCTGCCATGAGACACCGGACGAGGATGGCCTGTCAGAGTGTAGAGAACTTGGTATACAGCTGGCAAACGCATAAGGTATCTGAAAGTAAATAAGACAACATAACAAAAAGATTCATTCCCCGGGTGGAGAGTGAATCTTTTTGCTATATGTATGTGCTATGCTTTTTTGCTACCACTTAAATAATAGCGTTCCTGTGCCACGGTCTCGGGAACCGGAATATTACCGTTTTGCAGCTTTCGGGTCAGAACATCCAGATGATGTAAGCCTTGGGCTACCTTGATCTTACGGCGATCCAGAAGATCGGCATACAACGGGTTCTGAGCCAGCGTATTGCAAATATCCTCCGGGAACGGGCAGTAGGTGAACATGATCTGACGGGCTACTTTGTTCAGTCTCGGGGATCCGGCACCTTCGAAGAGCACCCAGATCATATAATCCCTTACGAACATTTCCTTGAAACTGTTCTTGGCACGCTGCAGGCTGGATTTTACCTTTTCCTTGGCCTCTGTACTCAGATCATGGTTCTTGCGGTAGAACTGGATATAATCGAAATATTCACTGGTCAGGGAACTGATGGAGACATCGTTCCAGCGGTTACCCTGGACTCTCTTGCACAGCTCCCAACGGAATTCACCGGTCAGGTGGGTGAAGGTCGTCTTCAGATCCTCCAGATGGAAAATGGAGAAGACCATACGACCGGGGCTGTTACGGCGCTTGCCCTCAATTTCCTGCCACATGACACCGCGGATACCGACGTTGGGCATCAGGATGATGTCCGGCAGATATTCCAGATGAATTGTCTCCTTACCCATGACATCTATGTGCTCCATATCCAGACTTTCTCTATAGAATGCCGTGTAATCTACCCGGCGGATCTCCTCGAGAATCTGGGAGACACGGGAAACGGTGACATAGGAGCTTTCCAGATCCTTCAGCACATCATCTGCGCAGAACAGCGGACAGAAAGTAGTGATCCGCCCGAAGGTAATCTTGTTGACCTGAGGGAACATATTCCGGAGCTCGTAATTGACCTTGGCCATGGGATTGTTCTCCAATGCCTTGAGCTCTGCATCCGTAATATTGCCACCGACCTTTTGTTTGTGAATATAATCGGAATAATCCTGGTCAAATTCGTTCCGGCTGGGAGATTTCTTCCCGCGGAAGATGGCCATCAGCCAGTCATAAAAGGTATAGACACCGATATCGCTGTGATCCGACATAGCTTCTGCTATGCGGTACAGGGTGACTGCATTTTTCAGACCGGCCAGCTCCTCATCCACATAACCGAAATACAGAAACATTTTGACCGGCATGGGAATGTTCGGCTGTTCCAGCGTCTGGGTGAACAGGAGGGAGTAGAGCAGATAAAATTCTTCGGTCAGCTGTCTGCGTAAAAGAGCGACATCCTGATCCTGGGAAGCCCGGTCGGACAGCAGCTTGTAAGCGTGGACATGCTGACGGAAGCTGGTCACGGTATCCAGATCCGAACCGGCGTAATCCAGAATAGTGTTCAGCGATCCGGCAAGCTTGCCAAGGATCTCGGAATCTCCGGAAGAACCTGCCTCAGCGGAATCATTGGATTCCATGAGATTCAGGCTGCTCTGGAAGGTCTGGGATCTGGAGGCAAACAGTTCCTGATCGATGAAGGACAGATCGCCGGCCTTAGAAAGCATACGGTGAATGCGGTCGTAGACCGCCTTGCTGTCTTCATTATCCTGTCCCAGTTTATAGAACAAAGAAGTATAAAAATCAAAAAGATCGTTGCCGGATTCCCGGAAATAGAAGGAACCGACCTGCTGCAGATAGTGGAACTGTTCCTCCAGGCTCTGGTAAGTACGGCGGAAGTCCAGACTTCCCTTACGCAGCATACCAATGGACAGATCCGACTCCTGTACCAGGATCCGGTAATTGTCCGAAGCCAGGATCCTGCTTAAGCCCATGTAATAGCCGTTCAGCCAGATGTCCGGTGAATCATCCCCAAGAAAAGCATTCAGCTCATCGAAATGTTCCAAGGATCTCGCCTGCAGACGGTAACGGCTACACAGTGTATTGTAGGTGGCAATATCATCTGTCAGAGTACGATACAGCTCACTGCAGTTCAATTCCGAAATGGAACTGCGGTTCAGCAGAATATTGATCTGACGGAAACAGGACAGACAGAACAGACGTGCTACGTCCGGGTGCTTCTGTAGAATATCATTCAGGGAATCCAGACTGGTCAGGGGATACGTCAGGATCGTTGTATCCTCCAACGTGGTATAGCCCAGCAGATGGATCTCGGAGCAGATCTCACAGATACTGATCACGTCTCCCTTTCCCAGAGTATAAGAGCCGCCGGGATATGATACATCTACTTTACCGTTGGTAATCAGATGCAATGCAGTCATGGGCTGCCCATAGCTATATATAGTTTTCCCCTTCTCCAATACGATTCCAGCCATTCCAATACCTCGTCTTATCATACAAATATTTAATACACATTATACACCATAATACCAACAATTTTCTACTGTACTTTTGATAGAAATGTGATAAAATAAAACTACATATGTGTCACTTTTACATTGACAGACGAAAAAAGCGATGTTTTCGGTAGAAAACGGTACATGGAAAGGTATATTGGGGTTATGGAACAGAGCAGTGAATACAGAGAGCAGTTGCTGGAATCATATAAGCAGGCAGTGAGGCCGTTACTTCCCTACCTGCCCTGGCTGGAGCAGAGCGCCGGCAAGAGAGCCAGCTCTATCTACAGCGGACAGGATATCGGAGTGAATTCCGTGTCTTTTCCGGTATATGACGGGACTCTCCTGAATTTCGTCAGGGAAGCGACGAAAAGTCCCCTGATGGATCGCAACTATGCCTATGTATACACAAGACACCGGATCCGCACTCATCAGGAGGAGCGGGATATTATTCAGAAAGCAGGATGGAAGGAATGGGATATCCTCAGAGGAATCCTGTCAAAATATGTCTTAGGCGGCAGAACAAAGGGAAATCTGTGGAGCGAGGCGGTATCGGAGCAGATCTTTTATCTGGTACTGAAACAGATGCAGGAGATCATTGAATTCTGGGATAAGACACCGGCGAACGGAAAGCTTTGAGTGGGGAAAGGCAGGATAGATCCATGGGAGAAAAATCAGTACAGAAAAAGCGATATATCGTAGAGAAAGCAAGAGAAGTATTTGTGGAGAAGGGCTTCAAAAAAGTAACGATGAAGGATATTGTAGAGGCCTGCGACATCAGCCGTGGCGGACTCTATTTATATTTTGAGAATACCAGTCAGATCTTCATGGAAGTGCTGCGCATGGAGAGTGAGGAGGCGGATGACGTATTTTCCGACAGTATTACGGAGGATGCTACCGCAGCGGATATCCTGCTTCTGTTTTTAAAGGAGCAGAAGAAAGAGCTTCTGCGCAAGAAGAATACACTGACGCAGGCTACCTATGAATTCTATTTTGAAAACGAACTGCCCAAGAGAGACAATATTTTAAAAAAGCAGTTTGATTCCGCAGTGAAGATCATTGAAAAACTGATCGAGGCAGGTGTGGATAACGGAGAGTTTATCTGCGAGGACTGTGAGGGAACTGCGAGAAATATTATGTTTGTGCTGGAAGGACTGAAGATTTCGGCCCAGACCATCGGCGTGACGGCGGAAGCGGTGGATCGTGAGATCCTGTATCTGTTGCGCGGATTGGGTGTAGAAGATTAATAAGACAACGGGTGATGATGCTTCAGGGAAAGTTTCCTGAAGCATTTTCTGTGTAGAAAAGCTGCAAAGAGATAAAGAGAGGGAAAAGGTAAGTATGACAGAAACGATCATCAGCATGGAACTTCCGGCGGGAGGACATCTGGCAATCCGCAGGAACCGGATCCGTCCGGAGGGAGAAGAACGGAATTTATCCAGAATCAGTCTGGTGTCCGGCATCCACGGGGATGAACTGGAGGGACAGTACATCTGTTATGAGACGGCGCGAAGAGTAAAAGAGCATCCGGAGTATTTGAAAGGAATCGTAGATATCTATCCGGCATTGAATCCGCTGGGAATCGACATGGCCAGCCGGACGGTGCCGAGACTGGATATGGATATGAACCGTATGTTTCCGGGAGACGCATCGGGGGATATGATGGAGCGGATCACGGCAACTGTGGTGGATTCCCTGATCGGATCCGATATTTGTATCGATCTGCACGCCAGTGATATTTTTGTGCGTGAGATCCCACAGGTACGACTCAGTGAAGATTTTGCGGAGGCACTGCTTCCCTATGCGAAAATGACCAATGCCGACATGATCTGGATGAATGCCACTGCCACGGTGCATGAATCGACGCTGGCCCATTCCATGAATCTGCTGGGAGTTCCCACACTGGTGCTGGAGATGGGACAGGGGCATGACATCCACAGATCCTTCGGTAATCAGATCGTGGACGGTATTTTCCACATCATGAGTGAAATGGGGATCTGGACAGGCCCTGAGCCAAAGGTGCAGGAGCCTGCGATATCCAGTGACGGTGAGGTGGAGTTTATCCGCAGCAAGTCAGACGGTGTGTTCCTGCCGCTGATCGAGCACAACCACTATGTGAAAAAAGGAGATCTGATCGGGGAAGTGGTGGCTCCATTTGAAGGGACGGTGAAGCAGCAGATCCGTACCGCAAAAGGAGGGCTGTTGTTTACCCTGAGAGCTTATCCGGTGGTCTATGAAGGAGATCTGCTGGCGCGGATCCTGACGGAGTGAAAAGATTATGTTTGAGAGAGATATTTATACCATACATTCGACCTACAGAGAAGATATGCGCATCAAGGGCTTTCAGTTCGGCAAGGGCGAGAAGTCTGCCTGCATCGTTGGCGCAGCCAGAGGCAATGAGATCCAGCAGATGTATATCTGTTCCCAACTGGTGAAGACACTGCGGGAACTGGAAAACAACGGCTGTATCAGTGCCGGCAAACAGATTCTGGTGATTCCTACCATCAATGCCTATTCCGTGAATATCAGCCGCCGCTTTTTCGGTGTCAAGGAAGCGGATATCAATCGGAGTTTTCCGGGAAATGATTACGGGGAGCCGGCGGACCGTCTGACCAATGCGTTGCTTACGGAGATCCGGGACTACGTTTATGGGATCCAGTTTACGTCCTTTTACAGACCGGGAGAATTCGTGCCCCATGTGCGTATGATGGAGACAGGCTATCAGAATACGTCGTTGGCGAATCTGTTCGGACTTCCTTATGTGGTGGTGCGCAAGCCGGTACCCATTGATACCAAGACACTGAATTATAACTGGCAGGATGAGATGACGGCCGCCTTTTCGGTATACACGAATCAGAATACCCAGATCGATGAGGTGAGTGCAAGACAGGCGGTGGCAGCGGTCTTACGTTTCCTGAAACGTATGGGGCTGATCCGGTACGAGAGTCATTCCGGCTATATCAGTCATGTTATATATGAAAAGGATCTGAGTGATGTACCTGCGAACCGGGCGGGAATTTTCCGGGGAAAAGTACATGCGGGAGACGATGTGCGCTATGGAAATGAGATGGCAGAAATTATAGACCCTTACGATGGAACGGTGAGGGAGAAGATTCTGGCCCCCACGGACGGCATCGTATTTTTCGCCCACACGGAGGCCCTGATCTGCGAGAAGGACATCGCTTACCGGCTGATCCACAGACTGCATGAATGACGAACCGTTCAAAAAGGCAGGTAAAATCTATCTAAATTTGTTGTTTTCTGCTATTGTGGGAAAATATAGTATGTTGTATGATACTATTCAGAACCATGTAAATATAATCATATGTACGTCAAAGGCTCGCATTGTAAGGGCATCTGATGATATTTATATGGTGAGATAACCACATGAGCAAAAAGTAAGCATCGCAAGATGTGGTTTTGCGAATGGGGTTCTGAATAGTGTCGCATAGTATAAAATTTCGGAGGAGAGACATGAGCAACGTAAGACGTATCTATGTAGAGAAAAAGGAACCTTATGCCGTCAAGGCAAAAGAGCTGCACGACGAACTGAAAAATTATCTGGGTATCGATGTGGCAAAGGTTCGTGAGTTTATCCGCTATGATGTGGAGAATATTTCGGATGAGGTGTTTGCAAGAGCCTGCAAGACTGTATTTTCCGAGCCTCCCGTAGATGATCTGTATGAAGAGACCATCGAGATTCCTGCGGATGCAAAAGTATTTTCCGTAGAGTTCCTTCCCGGACAGTTCGATCAGAGAGCGGATTCCGCAGTGCAGTGTGTGAAGTTCTTAAAAGAGGACGAAGAACCTGTGATCCGTACCGCTGTGACTTATATGATCGAAGGACAGGTGTCCGACGAAGAATTTTCCAAGATCAAATCTTACTGTATCAACCCTGTAGATTCCAGAGAGACCGGCATGGAGAAGCCGGATACTCTGATCACGGTGTATGATGATCCCGCTGATGTTGCTGTTTTTGACGGCTTCAGAGATATGGACGAGAGCAGTTTAAAAGCTCTGTATGAATCTCTGGGACTTGCCATGACCTTCAAAGATTTCCTGCATATCCAGAAATATTTCCATGATGATGAGAAGAGAGATCCTTCTATGACGGAGATCCGTGTACTGGATACCTATTGGTCCGATCACTGCCGTCACACCACTTTTTCCACCGAGCTGACCGATGTGGAATTCGGTGAGGGTTATTATCGTTCTCCCTTAGAGACCACTTACCAGAGCTATCTGGATACCAGAGAAGAGATCTTCAAAGGCAGAGAGGACAAGTTCGTCTGCCTGATGGATCTGGCACTGATGGCCATGAGAAAGCTGAAAAAAGACGGCAAACTGGATGACATGGAAGAATCCGATGAGATCAATGCCTGCTCCGTAGTGGTTCCTGTGGAGATGGATTACGGCGACCATAGAGAGACCGAGGAGTGGCTGGTATTTTTCAAAAACGAGACCCACAACCATCCTACAGAGATCGAGCCTTTCGGTGGTGCTGCCACCTGTCTGGGCGGTGCCATCCGTGATCCCCTGTCCGGCCGTGGCTATGTATATCAGGCAATGCGTGTCACCGGTGCTGCGGATCCTACCGTTCCTGTATCCGAGACTTTGCACGGCAAGCTCTCCCAGAAGAAGCTGGTAAGAGGCGCAGCCAGTGGCTATTCCTCTTATGGTAACCAGATTGGTCTGGCTACCGGCTTTGTAAAAGAGATCTATCATCCTTCTTATGTGGCAAAGCGTATGGAGATCGGTGCCGTTATGGGCGCAGCTCCCCGCAGGAATGTTATCCGTGAGACCTCTGATCCCGGCGATATCATCATCCTGTTAGGCGGACGTACTGGACGTGACGGCTGCGGCGGTGCGACCGGATCCTCCAAGGTACATACCGATACTTCCATCGAGACCTGTGGTGCTGAGGTACAGAAGGGTAATGCACCGACCGAGCGTAAGATCCAGAGACTGTTCCGTCGTGAGGAAGTCAGCCGTCTGATCAAAAAATGTAACGACTTTGGTGCCGGCGGTGTCTCCGTTGCCATCGGTGAGCTGGCAGACGGTCTGACCGTAGATCTGGACAAGGTACCCAAGAAATATGCCGGACTGGATGGCACGGAACTGGCAATCTCCGAGTCTCAGGAGCGTATGGCAGTGGTAGTAGATCCTAAGGATGTAGATACTTTTCTGGGCTATGCAAAGGAAGAGAACCTGGAGGCTGTTCCCGTAGCAGTTGTTACTGAGGAACCCAGACTTGTACTGAACTGGAGAGGCAAGCCCATCGTGGATCTGAAGAGAGCTTTCCTGGATACCAACGGTGCCCATCAGGAGACCAAAGTAAAAGTAGATATTCCTTCCGAAGAAGAGAATTATTTTGATAAATGGGCTGTTCCCGCTGTAGGTGAGAAACTGGAAGAGGGCGATGTGAAGGGTGCCTGGGTGGCACTGTTAAATGACCTCAATGTATGTTCCCAGAAGGGTCTGGTAGAGATGTTCGACTCCTCCATTGGTGCCGGCAGTGTATTGATGCCCTACGGTGGAAAATATCAGCTGACTGAGACCCAGACCATGGTAGCCAAACTGCCTGTACTGGAAGGTAAGACCGATACCGTGACCATGATGAGTTACGGCTTCGATCCGTATCTGTCCTCCTGGAGTCCTTACCACGGAGCTGTCTACGCAGTGACAGAGTCCATGGCGAAAATCGTGGCTTCCGGCGGTGATTTCAGCAAGATCCGCTTTACCTTCCAGGAGTACTTCCGCAGAATGACCAGCGATCCTGAGCGTTGGAGCCAGCCTTTCGCAGCACTGTTAGGCGCCTACGATGCACAGATCGGGTTCGGGCTGCCCTCCATCGGTGGTAAGGACAGTATGTCCGGTACTTTCAATGATATTGATGTACCTCCCACACTGGTATCTTTTGCAGTGGACGTGGCAAAATATGGCGATATTATTACTCCGGAACTGAAGACCCCCGGCAATAAGCTGGTACGTTTTTCTATTAATAAAGACGATTTCGACATTCCGATGTATGAGAATGTGGCAGAATTATATGGCAAGATCCACGAACTGACCGAAAATGGTACGATCGTATCCGCTTATGCTCTGGATTCCAAGGGTGTGGCAGCAGCTGTAGCAAAGATGGCCTTCGGTAACAAGCTGGGTGTGAAGATCGACGATGAGGTAACCACAGACGACCTGTTTGACAACGGACTGGGCGATATTCTGGCAGAGATCCCCGCAGACAAGATGGCTGCACTGGAAGAGAAGGAACTGGATTACACCGTGATCGGTATCGTGACCGAGGAGCCTGTATTCGTATATGGTGATGTGAAGATCACCATGGAAGAGGCACTTGTTTCCTGGACTTCCAAGCTGGAGAAGGTATTCCCCACCAAGGCAGTGAAGGGTACTGAGGCAGTGGCAAGCAATGTTTACAAGGCAGACAGTATTTATGTATGTAAGCACAAGATCGCAAAGCCTACCGTATTCATTCCGGTATTCCCCGGAACCAACTGTGAATACGACAGCACCAAGGCATTTGAACGTGCCGGAGCCCATGTGGAGACAAGAGTGTTCCGTAACATGACCGCAGAGGATATCCGCGAATCCGTAGAGGAATTCGAGAAGTCCATTGCACAGGCACAGATCATCATGTTCCCCGGCGGCTTTTCCGCAGGTGATGAGCCTGACGGCAGCGCGAAGTTTTTTGCAACAGCATTCCAGAATGAGAAGCTGAAGGAAGCGGTCATGAAGCTGTTAAATGAGAGAGACGGACTGGCACTGGGTATCTGTAACGGATTTCAGGCTCTGATCAAGCTGGGACTGGTTCCTTACGGCGAAATCACCGGTCAGAAGGAGGATTCACCTACCCTGACCTTCAATACCATCAACCGTCATATCTCCAAGATGGTATACACCAAAGTCGTATCCAACAAGTCTCCCTGGTTACAGGGCGCTACACTGGGTGCTACCTACTGCAATCCCGCATCCCACGGAGAGGGCCGTTTCGTAGCACCGAAAGAGTGGATCGACAAGCTCTTTGCTAACGGACAGGTCGCTACTCAGTACGCTGATCAGAACGGTAATGTATCCATGGATGAGGAATACAATGTCAACGGTTCCTACTGTGCGATCGAGGGTATCACATCCCCCGATGGCAGATGCCTCGGTAAGATGGCACACTCCGAGAGAAGAGATACCGCTGTGGCCATGAACATCTATGGCGAGCAGGATATGAAGATCTTTGAATCTGGAGTTGCTTACTTTAAATAAGATTTCAGATGATATAATGTAAGCGTCAAAAGTCTGAACTGCGATTGTGCCTGCCACAAATGAGCACTTTAGACTTATTGACACGCCGAACACCGAAAACGTGATAAAAAAGTTCCAGAAAGTGATATTGACTTTCTGGAACTTTTTTGATGCTGAGATGAAGAAAAAGTAATATCCATCATGTAAGCTTTGCACCAGGAACAGCAGAACGTTTTTCGGAGTTTCAAAGAACAGCGACTTTCTATCGACAGGATATGACACATTTTGCGAATATGGCTTAAAAAAAAGAGTACAAAAAGCAGAGGATACGCAGAAAAAACGTTCGAAGTATCCATGCGTGTCACAGGTATAAAATGGGTTGAAATAGGTGAAATGCTGTAGTAAAGTTATGGCACGCACGACAAAAATCGAAAAAAGAAACGTGCGGCATGAGGGAGGAGAAAAAGTATGTATATTCAGGAAAAAGGTGCCAATCGTAATATCTGTCAGCAGGTCTGCTGTATCACTTTCGGAGAAACCAGTTCTGGTCCGGTGTTTGGAAATGAAATTGAAAAAAAGCGTTTCCTGGATATGCTCCTGAATGCGATACAGGATCTGAAGATCAAT
>OLWC01000394.1_pt1 | contig 21148 bp, 27 predicted proteins | sample 1673911 | NCBI WGS metagenome assembly OLWC01 (sample SAMEA103958134, study PRJEB25191) | human gut metagenome
GTCACCGGCTACGGCACCGACACTAATCCTCTCCCCGGCGGCGTTACTGCTGTGCAGAAAGCGGGGCTGCTGGACGGGTTCGGCATATCCAAGCTGCAAGATGATAGCGGCTATCTCAATGTCAAGCTGGGCTTTGACGGCTACAACCGCACCCGCACGGAGATGTACCCGCAGGGTCAGCCTAACCAGCTTGTAGCCCGAGGTGTAGAATCTGGGACAAGCTGGAAGCAGAAAAAGCCGTTTATCCGTCCGGCGACTACGCGCAGCCGGAAAGCGGCAGAGACTGAGATGAAGCGCGTGCTCGATGAAGAAATCGAAAAAATAGCTAAATGAATGGAGGCTAACTAATGGCTGGAATTGGCCTGTATGGTGTGTATTACGCCAAAGCTACGGTTGAAGATGGTGTTGTCACCGGCTACACGGGCGGGCTTAAAACGATGGGCAAGGCAATCTCTGCGTCCTTCGAGCCTACCACCCCGGACGATAACCCTCTGTACGCTAATAACGCTGTTGCCGAGAATGACGCGTCCGGCGCGTCCGGCGGTACTCTCACCCTGACGCTCGACCGCCTCACTCAGGCGGCGGCGGCTGATATGTTCGGCCTGACGGTGCAGGACGTTCAAGTTACTGTCGGCACAAGCCCCGGCGAAACGGTGAAGGGTACATCCCTTAAATACACTGGTAATGAGCAGTCCGCGCCGCTGGGCGTGGCGTTCATCCGTATGAATCAGGAGGACGGCGTCAGAAATCATGAGGTAATTATCTACCGCCGCGTTATGTTCTCCATGCCCGCTATGGAGGCTCAGACGATGGGCGAATCTATAGAGTGGCAGACGCCCGAAATTGAGGGTACTGTCACCGGGCTTGAGGGCGACGGTACTAATGCGTGGTTTGAGCAGGCTGTATTTCCGTCTCAGGCGGCGGCTATACAGTATCTGACTAAATACCTGACCACCGCGCCCCCGGAGAGCACCTAATGAGAATTAGTTACATCGAATTAGGGGGCAACAAATACCCGATGTGCCTCTCGCTCACGGCGACGGAGGAACTCACGGAACGCTTCGGCGACCTCTCCAACATGGACAAGGCGCTGAGTAGCGGGAATATCGCCGAGATTGCACGCGCCACCAATGATATTATCGAAATCCTCATGAAAGCCGGGCGCATATATGCCACTTACATGGGGCAGGATGTCCCGCCGGAGCTTACGTGCAAGCCGGGCGACCTGATAGATATTACCGACGGCACGGCAATCAAGGCCATATTTGAGACTATCCGCACCGACATGGGGCGTGAGGTGGAGACGAAAACAAAAAACGCGGGGGCCACGCAGGGGAAATAAGCTCTGCGTGGCTCTATTATAACGCCGCCAAAGCCGGGCTTACACGGTTTGAGGCTCAAAACCTCCCTATGGGCAGGGTGTTTGACCAAATCGCGTGTTGGCAGATAGCGGAGTGCGGCGCGAAAGAATTAACACGTCCGTCTGGCTCGCTGTTCGAGCAGATGACGCGCTACAAAGGGCGGTGAGACTATGCCTTATGATATTGGCCCCAAAATAGGAATTGACGGCGAGGCTCAATTCCGTAAAGAAATCCAGCAGATAACCGAAAACATAAAAACTCTGGGCAGCGAGTTCAAGGTTGTCGCCTCCGCCGCCGACGCCGAGGGCGAGTCCATTGAATCGCTCTCCAAAAAGAACGACATCCTCAACCGCACGGTAACAGAGCTTGAAAAACGGCTGACTGCGCAGCGTAATATGCTCGATAAATCGACGCAGCTGTACGGCGAGGCCGATTCTCGAACACAAAAGTGGCAGCGAACGGTAAATGCGACTGAAACCGAGCTAAACAAGCTGCGCGGACAGATAAACAAGAATAATACCGCCCTCGACAAATTAGAAAACGCCACGGGTGACGCGGATAATGCCCTTGAGGATTTGGGCGATTCGGCAGACAGTGTGGGAAGCAAACTGTCCGCTATGACCGTAGCAATGGGCAATCTCATATCAAGCGGCATACAGGCGGCTGTCTCAGCGGTTAGCAATCTGGTTAGCTCAATCTGGAACCTTGACGAGAGCACCGAGGAATTCCGGCAGGCGCAAGGCCGGTTGAATACGGCGTTTGAAAATGCCGGGTACTCGGCTGAAACTGCCGAGGCCGCGTATGACGGGTTCTACTCCATCCTCGGCGACACTGACAGGGCGACCGAGGCCTCACAGCTCTTGGCGCAGTTGGCCGAGAACGAGGAAGATGTCGCTACATGGACGGAGATAGCGGCTGGCGTCAACGGCACGTTCGGCGACTCCCTCCCAATTGAGGGACTTATCGAGGCCGCTAATGAGACTGCCAACGTCGGCACGGTCACGGGTGTGCTTGCCGATGCTCTTAACTGGGTGGGCATATCTGAGGACGAGTTCAACGAGAAGCTAGCGCAGTGCTCCACGGAGAGCGAGCGAAACACGCTCATTATGGAGACGCTCGCTGGGCAGTATGACGACGCGGCGGCGGCGTTTGAGCGAAATAATGCCACGCTCATAGAAGCCCGAGAAAATCAGGCGGCTATGGACAGGACGCTTGCGAGCCTCGGCGGGACAATCGCGAACATCAAGAACCAATTGACGAACGCGCTCGGCCCCGCGCTTCGCGGCATAGTCGATTCTTTCAACGCGCTTCTTACAGGCGAGGGAAGCGGAGAAAGCTTCGGCACAGCATTACAGCAGTTTATTGCTTCTGTCGGCGAGCTGGCCCCGCAGGTTATCCAGGCGGGAAGCCAGATATTGGGGGACATAGTGCAGGGCATTTTGATTGCACTGCCGCAACTGCTTGTTACCGGTACGCAGATTATTCTCGAACTTGCGAACGGCATATTGAGCGCTATTCCTCAGTTCGTCGCGCAGCTTCCAGCAATTATAACGGAGTTTATCAATTACATATCGAGCGAGCTTCCTAACATCCTCCAGCAGGGCGTGACGGTGCTCAACAATTTTGTTGATGGCCTTATTGGCGCTATCCCGGATTTTGTAGCACAGCTCCCGCAGGTAATAGCCGCTTTTGTGAATTTTATCGTGAGTAATCTTCCGACAATATTGCAAAGCGGTGTAGATATCCTCACAAATCTAATTGAAGGCATTATCGGGGCAATACCTGATCTTGTAGCAGCTTTGCCGCAAATAATTGAGGCTATTGTTTCGGGTATTGGTAACCTGCTGGGGAGCATACTTGATGTTGGTCGTAGTATTGTCGAGGGCATTTGGCAAGGCATTACAAACGCTGGCAGTTGGCTAATAGGCAAAATTACAGGCTGGTTTAACGGTGTCGTGGATTCGGTTAAAAATTTCCTCGGTATCAATTCGCCGTCTCGAGTGTTTGCTGATGAAGTAGGCGCTAATATGGCGCTTGGTGTCGGCGCAGGTTTTGAGGACGAGATGGGAACAATCGAACGCCAGCTTAACCGCGCAATGAATGGTCTTGTGCCGGAAGTGAGCGGCAACGTGAGCGTGGCCGGGGGCTCTAGCTTGAGCGGCTACGCCTCGACCGGGGCGGCGGATTTCGCTGGCGCGGTATCCCGCGCACTGAGCGGCGCTGTGGTCTACATGGATGGTCGCAAAGTCGGCCAGCTTATAACCCGGCAGCAGAACAATACTATCCGCGCAAACGGCCTTGTGCCAACGATATGAGGTGGGCGTATGCAGCTTAAACTCATTATCAATGGGCAGGACTTCTCCCCGTGGCTGGTAGAGGACGGGCTGACATTCGGCGAGACATACCGGCAGAGCCGGGACGTTATAACCCTTGACGGTACGCTCTACCGCTCGCAAATACGCAAGCTGACAATGGACGTGGGGCTTGTAGAACTTCGGGACAACACGCTCGCTCTGCTGACCGCAGCACTATACAGCGCCGTCCCGGCGTCGGTGCAGTATACTACAGGGGACGGAGTGCTCAATACAAACACATTCTATGTATCAGATTTGAGCTATGGAGCTAAAACCGTCCGTGGCGGCAACACCTATTATTCGGGTGCTGGGTTCTCACTGGAGGCGCGCTGATGCAGACAGTAAGCGCGCTATATCAGCAGATAATGTCCGGCGAGCACTACGCCGAGCGAAAAATCAACATAGCAGGAACGGATTACGGCGAGGATGCTATTGTTAGCCTCACTACTACCGGCGGGCTGTTTGCTGATGGTACACTGTCCGTCGGTAGCGCCGTGTCAAGAGAAATTAATCTCTCCCTCTGGAACATTTCTAAAACCATCCCTAAGATGGCGAAGCTCATTCCGTATTATCGCATTTCCAACGGGACACAAACATCTGAGTGGATACAGAAGGGCGTGTTCTATATCGACACCCGGAGCGTTGACTCCGGGCTTCTTACTATACATGGCTACGACGATATGCTCAAATCTGAGCAAATCTGGACGCCCGACCAGTCGCTTGAATTCCCGATGCCAATGACGCAGGTAGTAGATATTATCGCTAACATCATGGGGGTTGAAATCGACGCGAGGACGGTGTTAAACAGCTCGTACACCGTAGATTATCCCGCGAACGACTATACGCTCAGGGACGTGTTGAGATTCATAGCGGCGGCGCACGGCGGCAACTGGATAATGTCGGATGTGGGCGAGCTTTGGCTCGTCGGGCTGAACGACCTGCCAACGGAGACAAATTACCTCTGCGACGAGGACGGGGACTGGATAACATTTGGAGGTGACCGCATCCTTGTCTGACAGCGTATTCGTCGGCACGAGAGCCGGGGGGCTGGAAACGTCGCCTCAGTTCGAGCCGATTTCGAAAATCATCTTACTCGTAGACAGCGAGAACTACTACGAAGCCGGGAACGATACGGGGCGCACGTTGGAGATAACTTGCCCGTATGGTACTCAGGCTATGGCTAATAATCTCTTGTCCTCGCTCGGGGGCTATGCGTATCAACCGGCGACGGCGACGGACGCGCTCATTGACCCCGCGGCGGAGCTGGGCGATGCGGTAACAGTGGGCGGGGTATATACCGTCCTTGCTCAAATGGACACCACGTTTGACAGTCTCATGACGGCGGATATAGGCGCGCCCGGGCAGGAGGAAATAGAGAGCGAGTACCCGTATGTGTCGCAACAGCAGAGCGATATTAACCGGCAGATAGCACAGACGCGCAGCGAAATCTCAAAGACCTCGGAGGAAATAGGGCTGCGAGTTGACGGCCTTGAGAACCAATACGCGCAGCTCAAAGTTACTATTGATGGCGTAACCATAGAGGGGCCGGGCGGAACAACTCTAATCGACGGCGGCAAAATCGACGCCGACGAGCTGCACGTCAACGCGGCCAACATAGACGGCACGTTAAGCGCCAACCAAATCAACATGACTGGCGCTATAACGTGGAGCGATTTGGCGTTGGACGCGCAGGGCAAGGTTAACAGCGCCCAAAACGCGGCTGACAGTGCGCAGTCTACAGCCAACAGCGCGCAGAGCACGGCCAACAGCGTAAGCACTCGCGTCGCGGGATGGACATATCCCGGCAGCACACAGATTAACGGCAGCTCCATTATGGCTGGGACGGTTACTGCCTCCACGCTGCGCGGCGGCACTATACAGCTGCTCAATAATTCCGGCAGCGCGGCGGGGACGCTTTCACTTGCGTCTGCCACGTCGGGTTCTTACTCTGTGCAGCTTTCATCGGGTGCGGCGCTTAGAATCAAGGCCAACAGCGGTGTTGTATGGATAGAGGGCAGCACGAGGGCTTACGTCAACGTAGCCAGCAATGTGGTTTTTGGCTCGAATATACAGCCGGGCGGTGATGGCGCGTATTCGTGCGGGACTGCATCGTCCAGATGGTCACAGTTGTACGCAACGACGCCCTCTATAAGCACGTCCGACAGGCGGGAAAAGACAGATATTAACTATGATGTATCTGCCTATGACGCTATTTTCGACGCGCTCAAGCCCGCATCCTTTAAGTATAAAGATGGTACATCCGGGAGAACACACACTGGGTTGATTTCTCAGGATATAGAAGAATCCCTGGGCAGTTGCGGCTTAACCAGTACGGATTTTGCGACGTTTATCAAATCTCCGCTTGAAGATAAGCAGGGGCATATCATTGAAGGCAAATACAGGTACGGTGTGCGTTACGAAGAGCTTATAGCGTTATGTATCGCGCAGATACAGGCGCTTAAGAAACGTGTATCAGAGCTGGAGGCAGTATGAAAGATAAGCTAGTCAATATATACACCATGATTTCGGCGTTGTCTGTCTCGGGCGACGCCGTTGACGTTATTGCGGGTATCCGTATGCAACTGAGAGAGCTTATACAGGAGGTGGACAATGGCCGACAAACAGATAAGCAGCCTGCCAGCGACGACAAGCGTTGACGATAACTCGCTATTCGTAGTCGAGCAGCAGGGGGCGGCTATGTCCGCCTCCGGTGCGTTGTGGAAAGGCTTTGCCGTAGATACTGTGCAGCCCTACGCCACCGCCGCGAGCGGCTCGGCTGCCGCCGCCGCGGGCAGCGCTACGAAGGCGGCGGCATCCGCAAAAACGGCGCAAGATAGCGCAGCCGACGCCGCTGACAGCGCCTCGACCGCGCAGCAGTATTCCGGCAAGCCGCCCATAATCCAAGATGGAACGTGGTGGACGTGGAACGCAGACACACAGGCTTACGAGGATACCGGCGACCCAGCAATCGGTCCGACCGGTCCAACGGGTGAAACCGGCGCAACGGGCGCTATTGGCCCGACCGGCCCCACTGGCCCGCAGGGCATACAGGGCGAAACGGGCGCAACAGGCTTGACCGGAGCGACCGGACCGACTGGCCCGACCGGACCTATTGGCAACACCGGCGAGACTGGCCCAACCGGCCCACAAGGCCCGCAGGGTATAACCGGCCCGACGGGCCCGACCGGTCCGACCGGCCCGCAGGGTGAGCGCGGCACCGGCCTTGATATCCTCGGACAGTATGACACGCTGGAAGCATTGCAGCAGGCTGTCCCCTCGCCTAATATAGGCGACAACTACTATGTTGGAGCGGCTGCGCCTTATGATGTATACACATACACCAACGTCAACGGTGTGCCCACGTGGATTAATGACGGCCCGCTACAGGGCGCGCAAGGTCCCACCGGCCCGACCGGACCCACTGGTGCGGACTCTACTATCCCAGGCCCGCAGGGTGAGACTGGCCCGACCGGGCCGCAGGGACCGCAGGGGTTACAGGGTATACAGGGAGACACCGGCCCGACGGGACCGACTGGGCCCACGGGACCAACCGGCCCGACCGGAGCGCAAGGCCCCGCGGGTGCTGATGGTGCGACGGGTGCTCAAGGTGAGACCGGCCCGGCTGGCCCTACAGGCGCAACTGGCCCCACCGGACCAACTGGCCCCGAAGGTCCTCAGGGATTGCAGGGTATACAGGGCGAAGTAGGCCCCACGGGCCCGCAAGGTCCCGCCGGAGCTGATGGCGCAACCGGCGCACAGGGCGATCCCGGCCCGACTGGGCCGACCGGGCCCACTGGACCCACTGGCCCCACTGGACCTGCTGGCGCTGACTCAACTGTCGCCGGGCCCACCGGGCCGACTGGACCCGCCGGCCCCGGAGCTATAACATTCACGCTCACGCTCGCCGCGGCCGGGTGGAGCGGCAACCAGCAGACAGTGAGCAATGGGCAGCTCATACCGAGCGGCTACAGCTACATCGTCATCCCCGCCGCTGATAGCTACACCGCATACACTGCCGCGGGCATTTGGGCGGACGATGTAACGACCAACGGCTCTATCGTGTTCAACTGCACCCGCACGCCGAGTGCAGCGCTCACGGTCAACGTCATGAGAGTTGAGGTGTAATCATGGGTACGGTTTTTAATATGGCGGGCGGTCCGCCGCTTCCGCTGCTGACGAGTCCCGGAGCACCCGGAGACCTTCGCGCGGGTAAACAACTTATCGACAACAACGGGGACGTGCTCAACGGCACGCTCCCCGAGGTCGAGCAGGCTACGCCGACGATAAGCGTGTCCGATGGCGGACTCATCACTGCAAGCGCAAATCAGGCCGGCGGTATAGTCTTGGCGGGCAGCAAAAGTGCCACTGATCAGCTCGCCACGCAAGCGGCCAAAACCGTAACTCCCGGCACAGCTCAGCAAGTCGCTGTACCCGCTGGCGTGTACACCACCGGCGCTATAACTGTGCAGGGCGATGCTAATCTTGTGCCGGAGAACATCGCCGAGGGCGTGAGTATATTTGGGGTGACGGGAACATTTGCAGGTAGAGGCAATTGGACTGAATATACAGACAATATCGACGGCCTTTATAGTAGGCTTTGGGAATCAGCAGAGCACCCCAAGGCAATTAAACTAGAAATTTATGATACGGGAGAATTGATTTCTTCTTTTTATGTTCCGCAAGACGCAGTATACGGTTATGCTCCCCAGCAAGGTTTCCCAAATATTTATTTTTCTGTTAAAACTGCCACAGGCCAGTATCAATTTTTGTTTGCAATTGGATACGCCGTCACGGTTGATTGGCTTTCAATTTTGGGATATGGAGACCAACTTTTCATGTACTATCTTGGGATTAACGACTTCGATTCCACAGTCATTGGCGCACAAAGAGTATTTTGCGGCGCGAACGGCACAAAAAGGATGAGCGGAGCCTCAACCGGCGGAAGCTTCAACTGGAAGCTATTTGTTTCTGATGATTAATCAAAATTTAAAAACTAATTACAGTTACATATACACCATATCAAAAAACGAATCTCAGCACGTCGACCGGTTCATGGCGAGCTGCACCGGCGCTGACGGCGTATATGTGCTCGATACCGGCAGCACGGACGGCACCGTGGAGCGGCTGCGCGAGCTGGGCGCACACGTTGAGAGCGCGAAAATATCCCCGTGGCGGTTTGATGTGGCGCGCAACATGGCGCTAGAGCTTGTGCCCGAGGACGCAGATGTGTGTATCGCCCTCGACCTCGACGAGGTGCTCAACCCCGGATGGCGTGAGGCGCTGGAGGCGATTTGGCTCCCCGGCGTCACCCGCGGGCGGTATGAGTACGTGTGGAGCCATAACGCCGACGGCGGCGATGGTGTCACCTTTTACGCGGACAAGGTTCACGCGCGCAAGGGATACCACTGGCGCTATCCGGTGCATGAGGTGCTGGAGCCTGAGCAGCCGGAGACGACCTTATTGATACCGGAACTGCGCATTGACCACTGGCCGGACGACACCAAGAGCCGCGGCAGCTATCTCCCGCTGTTGGAGCTCTCCGTGAGCGAGGACCCGACCAACGACCGCAATATGCACTACCTCGGCCGCGAGTATATGTTCCACCGGCAGTATGGCGCGGCAATCGAGACGCTAATGCGGCACCTCGCACTCCCGAGCGCGACGTGGAAGGCAGAGCGCGCGGCGAGTATGCGGTATATACCGATCTTGATGCAGGGGAAAGCCGACCCCCAGAGCGCGCAGCAGACGAGGCACCGACGCAGCGCGAGGCGGCGTATGAGCTCGCCATGCTGTACTACCGGCGCGCACAATGGGCGCTGTGCCGCTACTGGGCAATGCGTACGCTTGCCGTGGAACGCAGGGACAACAACTATATGACCGACCCTGAGGCATGGGGCGCGGAGCCGTACGACCTCATGGCGATAGCCGACTATCAGCTAGGCTACCTCGACGAGGCTCTCGACGCGGCACGCAAAGCGCACGAGTTGGCGCCGCACGACGTACGGCTCGCGCAAAACCTCAAAATCATAGAGGAGGCGCAATTATGATATACACCGGAAAGCTGGCCTATGTTGAGCTATATGACACCATGGGCATAGCCCGGACGAATGTTAAGCAAGTGTGGGAGTCTCGGCATGGGAGGCATCCGGGACACTGTATAGTGACAAACGCTCACTGGTTCGACCCCGGCCCCAAGCAGTGCGGCAATTACAAAGTTGATGGGGTTGTACTCTCTAACCAGTGGCCGAACGCGCTGACGGGCTTTGGCTGGGACAATGGGACGCTGCCGGAGTGGACTAACAACCTCGACAGCGTGGACAACTTCGTTTGCACCATGCCCGCGCTTATAGCCGGAAAACGGCAGAACATGGACTATGGCGCTGGCGTGGAGAGGGCGGCAGCCCGCACGTGGTTTGGACGCAAAGCTGACGGCGAGTGGTGCGTCGAAGTGACCACGACCAATTACACGCTGGACGGCATAGTTGACCGCATGGCGGGGCTGGGTATCGTTGACGGCATGGTGTTTGACGGCTCAGGGAGTAGCCAGCTCTACGACGGCACTACACACATCAAGGGCGACGGCAGGACTATATACTCGTATCTGCTGTGCTGGTTCGAAGAAAAAGAAAAGGAGCCGTTGACGGTATATCAGCAGATGGCGACGAAAAACAAGTGCTACATAACCGGACGGAAGATTACCCCGTGCGGAGTGATGGTACACAGCACGGGCGCGAACAACCCGTATCTCAAGCGGTATGTGCAGCCGGACGACGGACGGCTGGGGGTTAACCCGTACGCAAACAGCATGAACGAGTACCAGCCGGGCGGGCGGAACGTCTGCCCTCACGCGTTCGTGGGCAAGCTGGCGGGCGGCAGCGTTGCGGCGTATCAGATACTTCCCTGGGACGTTGAGGGTTGGCACGCCGGAGGCGATGCGAACACGCTGGGATACATCGGCTTCGAGATTTGCGAGGACGGGCTTGACGACGCGGAGTATTTTAACGCTGTGTACGAAGAGGCCGTCGCGCTCACGGCGTATCTGTGCAAAATGTTCGGCTTCGACCCGCAGGGCAAGACGGCGCAGGGGTATCCGACAGTGCTGTGCCACAGCGAGGGCGCGGCGCTCGGTATAGCGAGCAACCACGGGGACGTTATGCACTGGTTCCCGCGCTTCGGTAAGACGATGGACGATTTCCGGGCGGATGTAGCGAAAAGAATTAATTCTGGTGAGGAGGATAAGCCGGTGACATACGAGGAAGAAAAAGCGGCGGCGACTGAATGGGTCAAAATCAAGGATATATCTGACGGCACGCGACCCTATGACCCGATACAGCGCGTAGAACTGTGGGTTATGCTGTGGCGTATGTTTGGAGGTGAAAAATAATGGAGTTTGGCATTGCAAGTGTAGCGGCCATAACGGTTATTTGCTATCTGATAGCTCAGGTAATAAAGGCTACGCCGCTTGACAACAAGTGGCTTCCCGGCATCTGTGGCATAGTTGGCGCGACACTCGGCGCTGCGTGTCTCGCGCTCAAGGTGCCCGATTTCCCGGCAACGGACTACATAACCGCTGTGGCCGTTGGCATCGTATCCGGTCTTGCTGCTACGGGCGCAAACCAGGTGTACAAGCAGCTTAAATCCCAGGAGGGGAAGGAGGGCTGATAATGCCCGATGACAAGTGCATTATTGGCCCGGAGCGGGATTGCATTGGCAAAGCGGCGGCGGCAAAGCTTGAAGCCCGAATAGAATCGCTTGAGCGTTGGCAAAAAGACTCGAAAGAGTTCCACAACACCTTTTATAACTGGCAGCGCGAGCAGATAGCCCGCGAGGCCACGCTAGACGAAAAGCTCTCGCATATCAGCGCCAACATCAACAAGCTCCTCACGTGGCAGGACAACCAGCAGGCAAAACCTGCCAAAGCATGGCAGACTGTACTGAGCGCACTGCTTGCCGGTCTTGTAGGCTTCCTGCTCGCTCAGCTCGGCATTAACGGCTGACACTCAAAAGGACGTAAATATAGCCCTCTCCACACTACGGAGAGGGCGCTTTTTTGTTACCAGATTAGTGTTAGTAATTTGTTAGTAACCGTAGACTGTGATAGCCTGCTGTGGCCTTTTGTGATGTATATATGTTTGTAAAACAGGCCAAAGAAAGCAAAAACAGGCCAAAACTAGCGTCAAAAATATTAAAAACTATTTTGTGATTATATTGTACGACATAAGCGTAAAAAAATCAAGATAAATTTTAAAAAATTACGTTTTAGGCGTTGACATTACGCCTTAAGCGTGCTATAATCAAATCCGTGATAAGGAGGTGATGACATGAAGGTCACTCTTAAAGCCGCAAGAACAAACGTTGGTCTTACACAGCAGGAAGCCGCTGACAAGATTGGCGTCACTGTTGATACAATGAGTAACTGGGAACGGGCCAAAAGCTTCCCTAATGCGCTTCAAATTCGACGCATCGAGGAAGTTTACGGCGTCCCGTATGATAATCTTATTTTTTTGCCTACTAATTACGCTTAAAGCGTAAAAGGTGTAATGCGACAAGGAAGATATCAACGAAAGGAGCACCAATGAGAAACTCATCTTATTATTGGCACAAGCCGGGGCCAAAGAGTATGCCGAAAATCGGCGAGCGAGTGCTTGTGGCTGTCGGAGATGAAGTCTTTGAAGCCCATCGGAAACCAAGCGGCCTTTGGGTGCGGCCAGACGGTAATATGCTTCCGGGGTTCATCCGGTATTGGCGCTACCTTCCCTCCGCGCCCAGGGCCAAAAGGGGGCCGAAGAAATGATAAAGACGGTTACCCCGGCGCGTGCTGCTGAAATCTTGCGCGAGCACGGGATGCGGACAAGCGCCGAAACGCTCAAATATGGATTGACACAGAACAAATTCCCGTTTGGAGCGGCTATTGTCAGCCTCAGGGCACATATACGTTCTACATATTTGAACGGCTGCTGATGCAGTGGATACGTAAGCGTGAGGATGTGCCCGAAACGTACATCGAAACCGGAACGATACACCTTGCTGGCGAGCCTGAGTTCAGCGATTGCCCGGAAGGGGAGACGCTTATATAAAAAGCGCCGCCGAGTCTGCGGCAACAGACCCGACGGCAAAACAAATATCATGCAAGGCCATTATATGGCCGTAGGAGGGAATTGTCAATATGAAGGAAATCATAATTAGCGTATATCCAGTAGATAGCAATAAGAACGCCGTTGTACGTCTGGAACCGGAGGCGCAGGAGAAAATTAATCAGTTGCAAATGCAGCGGGGCTTGAGTGCTACATACATTGTTTCAGAGATTATCAAGCAGGCCGCAGATTACGTTGTATTTAAGGATGTAAAACATGGCGACATACAAGTGCCTTGAGTGCGGCAACATCTTTGAGGACGGTGAGGAATGGCGCTGGGTTGAGCCTCACGGTGAGCGCATGACAGGATGCCCCATTTGCGGCTGCGCTTACGATGAAGCCTACCAGTGTGATCGATGCGGGAGCTTCCACTTGCCGGACGAACTGTACCACGGCTTGTGCCTTGATTGTCTGAAAGAGCTTGCAACGCCGCACAACATAGCTGACTGGTGTGAGACAGATGTGTTGCTGGCAGAACAATTCTATGGATTCTATTACAGTAGCCTTATAGCAGATTCAAGTGAGCAGCTTCGGCAGTTGCTTAGAGGTGGTTTGCTTCAGCGGTACAGCATAGATAATCTCCAGCGCAGACATGATGCCGCTGATAGGTGCTTTGAGTTCATCAGCAGTAGCGAGGAAAACAGATATGATTTCGCGGAATGGATCAAGAAAGGAAACGCAAAATGATAGTAAAACCTGAGAATATGGATTTCTCCAACAAGAACATCATCATGATAATTAGCGGACTGCCCGGCGTGGGCAAAACCACTCTTGCCCTGTCCGCCCCTGATGTGGTGCTCATAGATGCTGACGAAGGCATAGCTCGCGTTAAGCCTGAGCACCGCAAAGACAGCTCTATGGTCAAGACTTATGAAGAACTGCTTGCTGACATTAAGAGCTTTGAAGGGCAGTACAAGACGGTAGTCATCGACACCTGCGGCGCACTGATAGAGCTTATGAAGGATTGGGCGATGCGTACTGAGCCGAGTGCCAGCAAGAAAAGCGGCGGGTTCAGTCAGCAGGGTTACGGCATAGTCAAGAGCGAGTTCCTTCGCCTGTCAGCCGAGCTTCGCAAGAAGTTCAATGTAGTGTTTCTATTCCACGCCACGAAGGACAAGCAGGGCGACGATGTTTTCTATGACATAGTCTGCGAGGGATCTACCAAAACTCTCGTCTGGCAGCCTGCCGATCTGGGCGCTTACCTGCACATCATCAATGGCGAGCGTTATCTTGGCTTCACCCCCACCATGAATTACAACGCCAAGTCGGCATATGGAATCAAGGGACTTGTCAAGGTGCCGGAACTCAAGGACGGCGAGCCTAATGATTTTCTTACCCGCCTGTTCGCTCAGGTGCAGCAGAACCTTAAAGCCGAGCATGACGCACTGAAACCCCAGCAGGACGTTTATGACGCTGCAATGGTTCAGGGCAAGGCGCTGATTGAAAAGCTTTCCAAGCCTGAAGAAGTGTTTGAGGTAAGCAACACTATCAAGGCGCTCCCGCACGCACTGACCAGCGAGAAAGAGCTTAAAGCTGCACTGAGCGCACGGATAAAGGATCTGGGCTTTACCTATAATCGTGAGAAGAAAACCTATGAACTCGCGCAAGCCTAAATTCCTTATAACTCAATCTCTACTCTCATCCTGGCAATATGGTATAGCCTCCGGCGACATTAGCGAGTTTAAGGAAACGCTTGAACGCAAACGAAAGCCGCCTACAAAGGCTATGCTTGACGGTCAACGCTTTGAAAACGTGGTTGAGAGCGTCGCCACTGGCACAGCGATAGAGCCTGACCATGAGTGGTATAGGCCGGTCACAGAGATTGCAGATATCGTCAAGGGCGGGCAGTATCAGGTGAAGCTTTCAAGGGACTTGACCGTAGACGGAATTACATTCGTTTGCTTCGGTGTGCTGGACTTCCTGAAAGCCGGTATCATCTATGACACCAAATTCAGCAAGACCTATCGCGTTGGGAAATATATAGACAGCCCTCAGCATCCTATGTATTTCTACCTTTGCCCTGAAGCATACAAGTTTGAGTACATAATCAGCGATGGCAAATGGGTCTACACAGAAAGCTACACGCCCGACGAAATTACGCCAATTGAAAACACCATCAAACGCTTTATGGCATTTACTGAGGTATTTGGTCTTGTGAATGTATATTGCGAAAACTGGAAATCAAAATTCTAAGGAGTTGCATATTTATGAGCACTTGGGACGATTGGTCACGTGAAGAAGCTCCGAGGCTGGAACCCGGAGACTACCGTGTGGAGATAACAGCGGTTGAGGAAACTGAGAGCAAGGCGGGCAACCCAATGATAGTGGTCACTGTCCGGCCTAATGGCAGCAACATCAACATCAAGCATTACATAGTCAAGAATCAGTATTTCAACAGGAATATGACTGATTTCTTTGATTCCTTCAACATAGATGAGGGCGACTTTAACTTCCCGACGTGGGTTGGTGCTGTTGGTGCTGCGAAGCTTGCAGAAGATGAAAACGGCTATCTAAAGGTGCGCTGGTTCATTTCTGAAAGCAAGGCTGAAAAGCTTCCTCCCTGGCAGGGAACAATGCCCGAGCGTCAGACTATCACTACAATTGGCAGTACGGGCGCTTTCGTTGATGTGTACCCGGATGAGAGCGAGCTTCCGTTCCTGTAATGCGGTGACAATAGTTTAATATCATACTATGGAAAAACTCATTCGGCATTCTTTCTTAATTGGCGAAAAGCACACGACAAAGTTTGGCACACAGTTTGAAATCATTGGATACCCGAGCAACCCTAGACAACGAGTTATTCGCTTCCTAAATGGCGAAGAAAAAACTGTTTTGACCAGCTCCATCGCGCTCGGAAATATTCAAAGCAGATACGATAAAACTGTTTTTGGAGTCGGGTTCATCGGTGAACTAGACGGAATTGCATCTAATCATCCGCTTTATTACAGATGGACTGGAATGGTTGGACGTTGTTACTCTAAAAAGCATCCTCAATACAAGAGCTATGGAGCCAAGGGCATTTTTGTAGAGCCATATCTTTTAAATTTTTCCAATTATGTTTCTTTTGTATCATCTCTGGATAACTATAATCACCTTATTAACAATCCAGATAAATGGCAAATTGATAAAGATAAAAAAGGCGGCAAATGTTATTCCAGAGATACCATCAGCATAATTCCTGCAAGAGAAAATCTTGAAATTGAAATCAGCAAAAGACAGTGTCCAGTGAAAATGCTTAACAAGGATGGCACACTTATAAAAGTGTTCCCTAGCATCACAGCGGCTGAGAAAGAAACAGGAATCCATCGCGGAAATATTGCAAGGGGTGTTAGAGCCGGGTTTTCAGCTGGTGGATATAAGTGGGAATTAGCTTTATGAGAAAATACTTAAATGAGTCAGATATTAGAAAGCGTCTCACAAATCTGTGCGTTATATGCGATACAAGAGAAGTCGTTAATGACCATCTAATCAACTGGCTGGGTAAAAACCACATCCAACACATAACCCGAGCTCTTGAAACCGGCGACTACAGCGCCATGCTGGATGGGGAAACGTTCGAGGATGAAGTTGTTGTTGAGCGGAAAGCCAACATAGACGAAATAGCCGGTAACTTCACTCAAGGCCGTGAGCGGTTTGAGCGAGAAATGATACGAGCCAAAGCCAACGGCATAAAGGTATTTCTCATAATCGAGAATGCCTCATGGCATGATATCCTGCTTCACAATTATCACTCTCAGCTCAAGCCTCAGAGCCTGATGGCGTCCCTGCTATCGTGGCAAGTGCGGTACAACATAACGGTTATGTTTTGCCGCTCAGATGAAACCGCGCAGCTCATATACTCTACCCTTTACTATTGGGCATGGAACAGGCTTAAACGAGGATGAGAATTGCAGATGAAATTAGAGAGCGCCTTACAATGCGCCAAGTGGTGGAGTTCTACGGCTTTGAAGTGAACAGGGGCGGGTTTATCTCCTGCCCCTTCCACTCAGGGGACAACAGCCCGAGCCTGAAAATATATCCCGGCAACAGAGGGTTTCACTGTTTCGGCTGTGGGGCGCACGGTGATGTAATCAAGTTCGTAATGATGCTGTTCAACCTGAGCTTTGCGCAGGCCGTAATTCGCCTCAGCTCAGATTTCGGGCTTGGCCTTACTCCAACACGTGAAACTCCCAGAGAGGCCAGAGAACGCATCAGGGCGCGCGAGGAAGCCGCTAAAGCCAAACAACGCGAAGAGGCAGAATATCTAAGAAAAGCTCAGGAACACTGCTACTGGTGGAACGTAGCAAAAGAACACGCCCCCACGCGGGAAAACATGAACAAACCCGATTTTGAGTTTGACGATTTATACGTTGAAGCTCTGCATCGGCTCCCGTCCCTCGAATATTGGCTCGACGAGCATTTAGGACGGTGATAAACATAGAACAATCTTTCACATATGAAGATTTTGATAATGGCAAGGTGTTCGAGTACCTGACCAGTATCAAAGACCCTTACGAACAGGGAATGGAAGAAAGGCGGCTTTCAGCTCTTGCCACGCAAGAGGGGTTCAAATACTTCCGCAAACTCTTCACCCTATATAAGCAACGGATAAAGGCTATTGAGCGAGAAGTCATTTCAGAGGATAGCGTGTCTGAGTTTGAGGCACAACCCTTTGAGCTAAACACAGGCCAGTGGCGGGCCGATGAAACCGGCGTGTGGCGCTATGGCAAGGGCGACGGCTCAAACATAGTCTGGGCTTGCTCACATCCGATAATGCCCGTACAGAGGCTCAGAGGCGTTGATACGGGGCTTCTTAAGGTAAAGTTGCTGTACAGTAGAGGATTTAGTAAGAAAAAGACTTTCAGCGAAGTTGTAGTTGACGCCCGCGACATCGCCTCTGCAACAAAAATCGTGGACAGGCTGTCAGCGGTGGGGATTTCCGTAACCAGCGGCGAGCGGGCAAATAACCTTGTGGATTATCTCCGAGACATGCTTGACCTTAATCAAGACATTATTCCCGAGGTTAAATCTGTCTCCCGTATGGGCTGGAACGAGGAGGGGTTCTCGCCTTACGCCAGCGGCATAGTCTTTGACAGCGCTGACACATTCAGAGGCACATACAACGCGATAACCCAGGTTGGCAGCTATGATGAGTGGAAAGAAGAAGCGCTTGACGCCCGGTCATACAGCTTGACAGCGCGAATAGTGCTCGCGGCATCATTTGCTTCGGTACTCGTTGAGCCACTTGGATGTTTGCCATTCTTCGTACATCTTTGGGGTATGGAGAGTTCGACCGGCAAGACCGTTGGGCAAATGCTTGGCGCTTCTGTTTGGGCAAATCCCGCCGTTGGACAGAGCTTTTTTCAGACGTTCAGAGGCACAACCGTCGGCTTTGAGATGATGGCTGGATTCCTCCACTCTCTCCCGTTGTTCCTCGACGAGCTACAGCTTGCCAAAGACAAGCACGGCAACGTGGTATTCAACGTCTACGAACTGGCTTCCGGCAGCGGTAAACTCCGTTCAAACAAGAGCCTCGGTCTCAACTATGTGCCCACATGGAGCAACTGTTTCATAACCAGTGGTGAAACACCCCTTGTGGGCGACACAGACGGCGCAGGAGCGCTTAACCGTGTCATCGAAATAGAGTGTACCGCCAACAACAAAGTCATCAGAGACGGCCACAGAACGGCCAATGCGCTCAAGGCAAACTACGGCTGGGCCGGGCGGGAGTTCGTAGAGACATTCATGCAAGAGGGCAACAAGGAAAAAGCGCTCGCCCTGTATGACGATTTCTTCAAGCGCTGCACGGAATCTGATACCACAGACAAACAGGCTATGGCCGCTGCGGTTATTCTCACAGCTGACGCACTGGCTACTGAGTGGGTTTTCAAAGACGGCAAGGCACTGACAGTGGACGAGATAGGCCAGTTCCTAAAAGCCCAGTCAACGGTAAGTCTCGCAGACAGAGGGTATGACATCATCTGTGATTGGGTTGCTGTAAACGCAAATAAGCTCAGGCCATCAGACAACGGCGATTGCTATGGAGTTTTTGATGCTGAGACTAACACGGCCTACATAATTCGCTCTGTATTCAATGCCATTTGCGCTGACAACGCCATAAGCCCGAAAGCTCTTTTGAGTCATCTCAAGAGCCGAGGACTCATAGACACCGGGGCAAAAGGTTATACAAAGCCGAAACGTATAGGGACTCAGGTTGCAAACTGCGTTTGGTTGCATATGCCTAAAATTCAGCAAGAAAACGACGATGATTTATTACCACTTTAACAAATTGGAAAATAATGTTGTATAACTGTGTAACTTGTGTAACCCCCCCGCACATATATTTTGAAAAGTATATATATGCAAAGAAAAACAAATGTGCGTCAACGAAAGACGATGAGTATTTTTAAAATATATACCCCTCTATAGAGAAAAGCGGGGGAAAGTTACACATTCATACAAACGTCAAAAAACCTAGTGATTTCAAGGGTTTTAGGCGTATAACCACGGTTACACGAAGTCGCACACGTTACACAGTAGGGAGGCGAAGCATGAACGAAGAACAAGTCAAAGTATCTGCCTTAGAGTACGCGGCAATGAACAATGAGCCAATGCCTGATGGGTTGAGAATATATGACCAAATGCTCTATCAGGGCCTCGCATGGCTGTATGCGCGATATCATGCCCGGCAAATATCCCGCGAGCAGGGGCAGGTTGAAAAACAAAAACTCGTTGTAGCGAGGGATAGGCTGGCGCGAGAATCTGAGAGCGTGATGAAAATGAGCCAATACTATGCCGAGATATATAAGAACCTTGCCCAAGCGTCTATCGCATATGCCAAAGAAAGGACGTTGGAACACGCGGATGCAATATACGAGACATTGTACCGCATGACACCACCAAATACAAATGAGTGCGATTAAATGCTGCCATTACTGCACAGAACGTCATGACCGTTGCTGGAGCACGTGTGAGAAGTACATAGCCGAGCGAGCCAAGTATCAGGCCATACAGGCCAAGGCCCGCAAAGAAAAGCAGATGGATCAGACAGTGCGAGAAATTTTAAAACGAGAATTTTGAGGTGTTAATTATGACAAGAAAGGAGTTCAAGAATCTGGCGATTATGACGGCAATAATGATTGGGGCCATTGTTCTGTTTGCGTTCCTGTTTAGGATTTTGGGATTGGCAGACAGTACACAGACGTTACCTGAGCCGGAATATACGCCAGCAGATGAGATTACGCTGTTGCGGGTCGAGGCCCCTGAGCGGGCCAACACAGGTCTCGCTACATACGAGACGTTTGGGGAAGCGCTTGAGCGTACAAGGACCGCTGTGCCGGATGAGCTTGCAGAGATTGCGGGCCGTGCCATATGGGGCGAGGCTGGGGGCATACAAGACTACGCCCAGCGCGCGGCGGTTGTATGGTGTGCGTGCAACAGGGCGGACGCGTGGGACATGGATATTGGCGACGTGCTGAATGTTGATGCGTTCCACGGTCTGGCGATACGCGGCACGGTACCGGAGCAACACGTCGAGCTGGCGCGGGACGTGCTGGCGAGGTGGACGCTGGAAGCCGAGGGCTGGCAGGACGTAGGCAGAGTGCTGCCGAGCAGGTTCCTCTACTTTGAGGGCGACGGGCGCGTTAATCATTTCAGCACGCAGTTTGGAGGCGGACTGCATGGAGTACATGCGGACGCTGCCAGACAAGGCGTTTGATTTGGCAGTTTGTGACCCGCCGTATGGGATAGACGAAAGTGGAAGTAAAAATCATACACGCAGCAAATTAGCTATATCAAAAAACTACAAAGCATTTGCAGGCGGTGATACACAACCTCCGCAGTCAGATTATTTTGAGCAACTTATCCGTGTATCAAAAAACCAAATCATATTCGGTGCTAACCATTTTGCTAATAGACTTCCAAATCCAACGTCAAGTTGCTGGATTGTCTGGGATAAAGAAAACGGAAATACGGATTTTGCAGATTGTGAATTGGCATGGACAAGTTTCAAAACTGCCGTGCGTATATTTCATTTCCGATGGCAAGGTATGCTTCAAGGCAACATGGCAGACAAAGAACAACGTATCCATCCGACGCAGAAGCCCATAGCACTGTACGCATGGATATACAAAAACTATGCCAAACCCGGCGACAAAATTCTCGACACCCACCTCGGCAGTGGTTCTAGCCGAATAGCAGCGTATGATGCTGGGCTAGACTTTGTGGGATGCGAGATTGACCCGTACTATTTTAAGGCGCAAGAGGAACGCTTTAGGGCACATACAGCGCAGGAGAATTTGTTTTTGATGGAGGAACAAGC
>OLWC01000401.1_pt1 | contig 20755 bp, 17 predicted proteins | sample 1673911 | NCBI WGS metagenome assembly OLWC01 (sample SAMEA103958134, study PRJEB25191) | human gut metagenome
CTGGCGGTCTATCTCTTGTTTTCGGTTGCTTGCTTCCTTACCGTACATGAGCATTGCTGCCGGGGTTATCCTGTCCATAACCCTCCAACAGGTTGATGCCGCCCCAGACACACAGGGCACCGCCCAGACCGACCACGATGGTCTGCAAAGTATCGACTGCGCTGTTGAAAAATTCCATAAGGTCCTCACGTTCTGCCGCTTGTTCTGCGGCACTCAAAAATTTTTTCAAAAAATGCCGCCTCATTCGGCGGCTGCATCTTCATCCGACAGGTCGATTTCGTACAGGTCAAACGGTTCGTCCTGTGCGACCACCTGCTGCCGCTTCCGGCGCAGGGTGGATAAGAACCTGTCCACATCAAAGGTGTTTTTCTTGTTCGCGTCCGCAAGGTACTTGTAGTGCGGGTGCTTTGTAATGTCGAACTTCTCCGAGAAGAACGGCCTCACGCCCCGCAGCTGCAAAATACATTTGCCGCCGTCCATGATCGCGATTTCGTCCTCTGACATCAACGCCTTTCCTAATTTTTGATAGTTCAGTCCGTGGGAGGTTTGAGAGCCCCGGTTTTCGCTGGTGTTGATACTGTCGATGGTCTCTTTCCCCAGCGCATCGGAGATCTCTTTGGCATTCTTACCCCGCCCACTCAAAAAGAGAACAGAATCGCAGTTGTCCGAAATGATTTCGGCCGCATCCTTGTAGATGGCTTTTAGCTGCGACTGGCTCTGCAAAATGATGGATGCCGAGATTTCCCGGCTGCGGATGGTGGCGATCAGCTTGTCGAAGTTGGGTATCTGCCCGATGTTGGCGAACTCGTCCAGAATCAGCCGCACATGGACAGGCAGCCGACCGCCGTATTTATCATCCGCACGGTCACACAGCAGGTTGATAAGCTGGCTTTGGAGCATGGCGAGAATGAAGTTGAACGTGGTATCCGTGTCGCTCATAATCAAAAACAGAATCGTCTTTTCATCCCCGATGGTATCCAGCTCCATTTCATCGTCCTCCATCAGCTCCCGCACCTCCCGGATGTCAAATGGGGCTAAACGGGCACCGCAGCTTATCAGGATGGAGGAACGGGTCTTGCCCGCCGACAGCAGAAACTTTTTGTACTGCCGGACAGCGAAGTGGTCCGGGTCTTTCTGTTCCAGCCGTTCAAACATGAGGTCCACCGGGCTTTGAAAGTCCGGGTCATCTTCACGGGCTTCACTGGCGTTTATCATTTCCAGCAGGGTGGTGAAGTTCATTTCCTCTGCCGGGGCCTCATACCAGATGTAGCCGATAAGCGCAGTGTAGAACAGCCGTTCCGACTTCACCCAAAAATCTTCTGCTGATTTCTCACCCTCGCCCTTGGTGTTGGCGATAAGGGTATTCACCAGTTTCAGCACGTCCTTTTCCGAGTGGATGTAAACAAAGGGGTTGTACTTCATGGACTTGGAAAAGTTTATCGTGTTCAGGATTTTCACCCGGTAGCCTGCCCGCTGGAACATTTGGCCTGTTTCCAGAACCAGTGTGCCTTTTGGGTCTGTGACCACGAATGAGGTGGGATAGTCGGAAGTGGGAAAGCATTGCATGAGGTTGGGCTTCACATAGAAGCGGGTCTTGCCGCTGCCGGAGCCGCCGATCACCAGCACATTCTTGTTCCGGGCCGTCTTGGGGTCTTTGGGCCGCCCGGTCATGGTCAGGCGTTCGGTCTGGGTCAGCAGGATGTTGTTTTCAAACTTGGGGTCGATGTACGGGGCAATGTCTTTGGCGGTGCCCCACCGGGCAGAACCGTATTCCTCGCCCTTGCGGTACTTCTTGGCGTTCTTGCCCTTGCTGTACACGATGAGCCGGACAGCCACCGCCCCGGCAACGCCCACGCACAGGTCAAACAGATGCAGGCTGGGTAGCGGGTTTGCAAAGGCGGCGGAGATGCCGCTCGTTAGGTGCAGCAGCTTGGCCGAAGCATCCGCGCCCGCAGCCAGACGGTACGCCTGCCCGCATTTGGCGAACAGGTACACGAACAGCAGATACGGCAGATTCAGCACCAGCAGTTTTTTCAGTTCAGGCTTCATCGTTCTAACCCCCTTTGCTTAATTTTTTCCTTCGCACGTTTCGGCTGCTGGGCGGCTTTCTGCTTGGCTGCTGCCAGCACCTTGCGGATGGAGGGCCGCTGCTCCTTGGAGAGCGTTTTGGCCGTGAACTCCCGGAACGCCTGTTCCAAATTGTCCGCATCCTTGGCCTTGAAGATCACGATGTAGTGGGGCGGCTGGGTGGTCTTGTCTTTGCGCAAGGTGAAGTCTACGCCGTACTTCTTGGCGCAGGGCTTGAACGCCCCGATGTTCGCCTCCGTGACTTCAATGTTGGTCAGGGCCGCGCCGTGGGCTTTCAGCTGTTTCAGGCTTTGCTTGCCGTGGTGCAGCTTTGGCCCCTTGGCCCGGTGCTGCAAATATTTTTTCAGGGCAGCTTGCAACGCTTGGGCGGTGAGTTTGCCCGTTTTCATGGACAGGGCAATGGTTTTCTGGGTGACTTCTTCCTGCAATATGAATCCCTCCTTGTTGCAGAAAATTCAGAGCGGCAGCTAGGGTGGAACCACCAGCCGCCGCAGGTAAAGTGTTCTCATGGATGGGTACTCCTTTCGGTCAGGTGTTGGGCGGGCGGCCCCAATCGGGCTGCGCCATATCGTGCGCCACAAGGGACGCATAGTAGCTGTTGATGGTGCTGGGGGCGTTGAACAGCATGGCCCGCAGGTATTGCTTGATGTTGCGGACTTTGGTGGTGTTGTCCCGCAGGCAGTCCATGACGAACTCGATGTGATGGCTGTCCAGCTTCAAGAATTTCGCCTTGACCAACTCTGCCGGGTAATCGTCCCCGGCCACCCGGATGGACTTGCGGGAAGTGCAGACCGTTTCCAGCAGGATGTCCACGATTTCGTCCAGCTGTTCCCGGTCTATCCGGGGATTCTGGGTGAGGGTGTCATACTCGATGTTCTCCAAAATCAGGTCCCGGTAGATTTGATAGGCCGCTTCCTTTCGGTTTTCCGTCCGTTCCGGCGGCGGTGCCGCTGCCTCGTCCTCGTCCAAAGGCAAGGGGTTTGGGGAATGGATAGGAATGGAATCGGTATTTAATCCCTCTTTCTTTTGTTTTTCTGTAATTAGTTTATCTTTATTTAATTGCATTGGATTTTCCAACGTAGGGTTTTCCTGCGTGGGATTCTCCAACGTTGGATTTTCCAATTTAGGTGAAACCGATGCAGGAACGGGCTGCGGCAGCTCGAAAATCACATAGTCTGCACCGCGCAGCCGCCCTTTCTCGTCCCGTTCTCTGGAACGCTGGATGTAGCCCGCCTGTTCCAGTTCCCGGATGGCCTGCCGTATCGCGTCGATGCTTTCCCGGTTGATACGGGCCAGCCCTTGCAGGGTGTAGTCCCAATCTTCCGGCAGGGAGAGCATTTGGGAGAGTAAGCCCTTGGCTTTCAGGGACAAGGCCCGGTTCCGCAGGTGGTGGTTTGACATGACCGTGTAGCCGCTGTTCTTTTCTACCCGAAAAACTGCCATTTCACGGATGCCTCCTTTCGTTGTAAACAAAAAAAGCAGCGTTCATTTGCTCCCGGTGATGGGAGAAGTGAACGCTGCGCGTACTTGATAATTTTTAGGTTGTGTGGTATATAAAAGGCAACTGTTTTTTCAATACAGCCGCCCATCGGGGTGCGATACAAGCAAGTTGCTATCCGATGACCTCAAAAACAAATTGTACTACGATGGTTTTCAAAAAATGCTGTATCACTACTCGCACCAAAGAAAAGCACCTAGAAACGTAAGTTTTTGGGTGCTTTCTTTTTGCTGTACCGCAGCGTTTACCGCACCCCCGTACAGGTACGCGCCTTTCGCGTCCAGATACTCAATTAGGCATTCTTCTACGTTGCCGCCGTGCTTCCAGGCGGCAAAGCCGCTGCCGGGTCTTCCTGCTGTTCGCCCATGGTTGTACTGCCGCTGTCCTCCACATCAAGGGGCAGATCAGGGCTTGTGCAGTGGTTCAGCGGGTCGACGCTGGCCTTGTGCTGCCTGCCGTCCTCGCTGGTCACGTTGCGTTCATGGCCGTTGGTCAAGGCGCGCTGTATCTGCCGCCGCTGGGTCTGTATCAACCAGTTTGCAAACGTCCCGGCGGCTGGGTCGTATGCCTATATCCGGCGCACCAGCGACCGGCTGTGCAAGGAACACGGTTTATCCGTGGTAACGTCACAACTGTATAGGTGCCGTAAGGTAGAAAGGCCACGAACATGAAGTACGATGAAAGAGCCTGCCATTTTAACATGGACACTGGGTGCGTGAAATTGCTGCTCCGGGATGGGAGAAAAGTCTTCAGTGACTGCATCGTGGTCGAGGATGAACTGGATGTGACCATGGCACAGCGGTCAGAGTTGGGCTGCCTTATCTACAATGACCCACTGAGCTATGCAGATTTGATTCTGAATGGTAATCCAGAGGAATACTTGAAAAATGTGGCCGGGAGCCATGGGTTAGAAGATTGATCTTCCCATAGAACTGCCATTAACAAAAAACACCGCCCATCTGCGTAACGGAACTCAGGTGGGCGGTGTTTTGCTCTATTGTCTCAGGGACGGTGTCGGAATTTACAGCTTATGCCAGGCTTTCAATGACTTTGGCACATTTTTCAATTCCAATTACCCCGCTGTCCAGCGCGACATGATAGTTGGCGGCATCGCCCCACTTCATATCGGTATAAAAGCGGTAATAAGCAGCGCGGCGCTTATCCTTCTCCTTCAGACGGGCTTCGGGCGATTTCTCCCGTTCCCCATAGACCCGCACGATGCGGTCAGCCCGGAACTTCATGTCCGCGTGGACAAAGACCTTCAGGCAGTCGGTGCGGTCCTGCAGGATAAAATCGGCGCAGCGTCCTACGACGACGCAGGGCTCTTTTTCTGCCAGCTCCCGGATGATCCGGTATTGCAGCTTCCAGAGCAGGTCCTCGTTAGTGGGACCGAAGCTGCGGTCAGTGAAGGCAGAGGTGAGGAAGCCGCCGGGAGTGTACTCTCCGGCCTCCTTGACGTAGTTTTCGTCAAAGCCGCTTTCGGCAGCCAGTTTCTGGATCAGTTCGGCGTCGTAGCACCGGATGCCCAGATGCTCTGCCACCAGTTTGCCGATGGTCCTGCCGCCGCTGCCAAACTCGCGGCTGATGGTGATGATGCGTTTTTCCATTAGACTTCTCCTTTCGTGCTCAGTTCACGGTAGGTCTTGCAGATCAGATAGCCTGCAATCAGGAAGGTGAGGATATCCGACATGGGCATGGAGTACAGCACGCCGTCCAGCCCGAAGAACCGGGGCAGCAGCAGGGCAAAGCCCACGCCGAACACCACCTCACGCACCATGGACAGGGCGGTGGATTCCGCCGCCTTGCCCATGGCCTGCAAAAAGATGAAGCACGCCTTGTTGACACAGGCCAGAATGATCATGCACAGGTAGATGCGGAAGGACTTCACGGCAAAATCGGTGTAGTAAACGCTCTCGTTGGCGGCACCGAACAGGGTAATCAGCTGCCGGGGAAGCAGCTCCACCAGCACCAGTGCAACGGCACCCACGGTGGCTTCTGCCAGCAGCAGTTTCGTGAACAGCTCCTTCACACGGGCGGGCTTTTTGGCGCCCATGTTGAAGCCCACCACGGGGATGCAGCCAGCCGCCATGCCCACCACGATGGAGATGACGATCTGGAAGAACTTCATCACGATGCCCACCACCGCCATAGGGATCTGGGCGTACTGCTCCTGCCCGAACACGGCATCCAGTGCGCCGTATTTGCGGATCATGTTGTTGATGGCTGCCATAGCCGCCACAAGGCTGATCTGGGACAGAAAGCTGGTCATGCCAAGGGTCAGGGTACGGCCGCAGATGGAGCCCTTCAGCCGGTAGTCACCCTTTTCAGGGCGAATGATCTTCATGTGCAGCAGATACCACACTGCCAGTGCTGCCGTGACCAGCTGACCGATGACGGTAGCCACCGCTGCGCCCATCATGCCCCAGCGGAAGCCGAAAATGAAGATGGGGTCCAGAATGATGTTCAGCGCCGCACCCGCAAGGGTGGACACCATGGCAAACTGGGGGTTGCCATCCGCGCGGATGATGGGGTTCATGGCCTGCCCAAACATATAAAAGGGCACGCCAAGCGTGATATAGAAGAAATACTCCTGCGAGTGGTGGTAGGTCTCAGCATTGACCGTTCCGCCGAACATGGCAAGAATGGTGTCCGCAAAAATCAGATAGAGCGCGGCCAGCACAATGCTGCTGACCAGACACATCACCACCGCATTGCCGACGCTCCGCTTTGCCTTGGGGACTTCGTTCTGCCCAAGGCTGATGCTGACAAAGGCGCAGCAGCCATCACCGATCATGACTGCGATTGCCAGCGCTACCACCGTCAGGGGGAAAACGACTGTATTGGCGGCGTTGCCGTAGGAGCCAAGATAGCTGGCGTTTGCAATAAAGATCTGGTCCACGATGTTATACAGTGCGCCGACCAGCAGCGAAATAATGCACGGGATCGCATACTTTTGCATCAGCTTGCCGATGCGTTCCGTGCCGAGAAATTGATTGGAACTTTCCATGGGATTCACCTTACCTTTCCATTTTGAGGACAAAAAAACAACGGGCAGCCCTCATGCAACCGGTTTTACGCATGAGTGCTACTCGTTGTACGAAATCATTATAGCCTGCCTGTCTGGAATTTGCAAAGGCAGTTTTGCACAAGAATTGTACTGGGCATTCTGCGCAGATTGCACGAGGCAAACTTTGTGGAAGATGCCCTTTGAAGCCCGCCAACCTACCGTGGTACAATAAAGTAAAGAGCAAAATTACGCTGGAAAGTCTGTTTTTGCAGCCTTTTCATACAAGGGAAAGAGGCAATACCATGTCACGGTTTCAGGCGGGAGCGCTGGTGGTCTACGGAAATCTGGGAGTGCACGAGGTGGAAGGGGTCGGGCTGCGGCACTTTTGCGATGAGCCCGCCAGAGAGTACTACACCCTCCGGCCCTATTTTTCGGATTCCCACGACCGCAGCTATATCCCCACGGCAAAAGAGGGTGTTCTGCGCCCGGTGACCCCGGCACAGCAGGCAGCAGCCGACCTTGCACGGATCAAAGCGGAGACGCTGCCCATCCCTACGGGAATTCAGACGGCGCTGGCAGAACACTATCAGGCACTGCTCCACACCAATGATTTTTACCAGTATCTGACCCTGTTCAAGGAGCTGGGACAAAAACAGACCCAGCAGCAAAGCCGCGGCCGGAAGATCAACGCTATGGATGCGTACTTTTACCAGATGGTAGAGCGCGTCCTGCGGGAGGAGCTGGCGGTGGCGTTTGGGGAATCGCAGCAGGAAGCCGGCAGACGGCTTCTTGAGGTTTTACGCTGAAGCCGCATGGTGATTTTTACCAATAAATGCAAGGGTGCTTTTTGTGAAGAATCGCCTTTGCATTTGTTTTTTGCATTTTTTATCGTATATTTTAAAATTCAATCCTATACTTTTTGGTGCGTATATAAATCGGAGCAACTTTGTAGGAATCAACAAAGAATGGTAGTTTGTTATGTAAAACCTTCGTGCGAGTTTGCCACTTGAAACCCATCAACGCCTTATGATATAATCCCTCCAGCAGAACGCGCTGTGTGTGAACACGTAAGACCAGTTTCTTCACACACAGGCGTTCTCTTTTTATTTTCAAAAAGTTAGTTTGAACTAATCTCGAGGAGGGCTTTTCATTCGTAATCATCGTTCCACTGTTTTTCTCGGCGTTCTGCTGATGATTCTTTCGGTTTGTTCTTTGTTTGTCGGGGTGCTGGATATCCGGTTTTTTGACCTGCTTACAGGCAGCGTGAAAACATGGGAGATCTTTCTGATCTCCCGCCTGCCGCGTCTGCTGGCCATCCTTTGCACAGGCATCGGCATGAGCGTGGCGGGGCTTATCATGCAGCAGCTCTGCATGAACAAGTTTGTTTCGCCCACCACAGGCGCGACGATCTCTTCTGCACAGTTTGGCATTCTGCTTGCTTTGCTGTTTGCACCGGGTTCTACCCTGTGGGGACGTGCTGCCTTTTCCTTCGTTTGTGCTGTTCTGGGCACATGGATCTTTGTCTGGTTCATCCAGCGTATCCAGTTCAAGGATGTTGTCATGGTCCCGCTGGTCGGCATCATGTTCTCCAACATCGTAATGGGCGTCACCAATTATCTTGCCTACAAATATGAAATGACACAGGCTCTTTCCAGCTGGCTGGTCGGTCATTTTTCCACCGTCATTCGTGGGCGGTATGAGCTTGTCTGGCTGACGGTACCGCTGGTGGTTCTGGCATTTGTATTTGCCAACCACTTCAATATCGTGGGCATGGGAAAAGACTTTTCTCAGAACCTCGGGGTTCCGTATGATCTGGTGCTGTTTATGGGTCTGACCATCGCTGCCATGATCACGGCATCCGTTGTTGTCGTGGTCGGCTCGATCTCCTACATCGGCCTCATCGTGCCCAATATCGTAGCAATGTTCAAGGGTGACCAGATCCGCGGAACGCTGGTGGATACCGCTCTGTTTGGCGCTGTGTTCGTGCTGGTCTGCGATATGATCGGGCGGGTTGTGATCTATCCCTACGAGCTGCCCATCGAGCTGATCGTTGGCGTCATCGGCAGTATCCTGTTTGTCGGTCTGCTGCTGTATCGGCTTCGGCATGGACGCAAGGAAGTCCGGCTGGGCAAAGCCACCAAGAAAACCGGAGGTGCAGCATGAAAACGCACAAAAATCATCTGCGCCTGCTGATCCTTCTGCTTCTTGTTCTGCTGGCCTGCGTAGGCTATATGACAGTGGGTGTCCATTTTGAAAACCAAAAATTATTTGCCTACGCCATGCGCATCCGCACGCCCAAGCTGATCGCCATGCTCATTACAGCCTTTGCCATCGGAAGTGCCTCCATTCTTATGAAGAAAATTTCTCGTCGTTCGTTTTTGACCGCTATGGCCGCTGTGAGTGCAGCGGGTGTTCTCGCCGCCTGCGGCGCTTCCTCCTCCACGGCAAGCTCTGTGGCATCCTCTGTGGCTGCATCCAGCGAAACCGCAGCCTCTTCGGAAGCTGCACCGGAATCTGTGACCATCAAGGCGTTCAACGGTGCAAAGGAGTTAGTGGACGTGGAAGTGCCCTTTGACCCGCAGCGCATCGCCATCCTCGAACTTGCTTCTCTGGACATTCTGGATGAACTGGGCGTTGGCGACCGTGTGGTCGGCACGGCGTCCACCTCTCTGGACTGTCTTCAGAGCTATGTCACCAATGACAGCATTGTGAACCTTGGCAACATCAAGGAAGCCGATATGGAAGCAGTCATGGCCTGCGAGCCGGACATCATTTTTATCGGCGGACGCCTGTCCAAATCCTATGATGCTCTGTGCGAGATCGCACCCGTTGTTTTCCTTGCGACCGACGCCGAAAAGGGCGTTGTGGAAAGCACCCGTGAAAACGCCATGACCATTGCTTCTATCTTTGGTCTGGAAGACCATGTGGAAGCTTTGATGGCGGATTTTGACAGCCGCATCGACGCCCTGAAAGCCTTTGCAGAGGGCAAGACTGCCATCGTCGGCATGACCACCAGCGGCAGCTTCAATGTGCTGGGCAACGACGGCCGCTGCTCCATCATCGGCAAGGAGATCGGCTTTGAGAACATCGGCGTGGATGCCAATATCGACACTTCGACCCACGGCAACGAGGCTTCCTTCGAGTTCATTGTGGACAAGAACCCCGACTACATCTTCGCCATGGATCGTGATGCAGCCATTGGCACCGATGGCGCACAGATGGCACAGGAGATCCTGGAAAACGAGCTGGTCAAGAGCACAGATGCTTACAAGAACGGCCACATCGTTTATCTGGCACACCCGAATGTCTGGTACACCGCAGAGGGCGGCATTCAGGCACTGAGCGAAATGCTGAGCGATCTGGAAAACGCACTGCTGTGATTTTTTCAAAATTCTTCTTGCAATTTTGAAAAAACTCCGGTATAATACCTTCCGTTAAGAATACAAAAAGCCGGCTTACAAAGCGTGAAATCCTGAGGAGATGCTACCCCTCAATGATTTCACGCTTTTTTGTTTGCCCGAAAAGGAGAATCTATGAACCCGAAAAATAAACTGGCGGAAATGCCCATCCGCCCCCTGCTGTACACGATGGCAGTGCCGCTGATGCTGTCGCTGCTCATCCAATCGCTGTATAACATCGTGGATAGTATTTTTGTGGCGCGGCTGTCGGAAACGGCCTTGACTGCTGCCTCTCTTGTATATGCCATCCAGTTTTTGATGATCGCCATCGGCGTGGGCACCGCCGTGGGTCTGAATGCCCTGCTCTCCCGGAAGCTGGGGCAGAAAAAGCCGGAGGAAGCCTGCCGTGCCGCCACCACCGGGCTGTTTCTGATGCTGGGCACTTCGCTGGTGTTTACGCTGGTGGGGCTGCTATTCTCGAACCGGATCGCTGCCGCCCTGACCAACGATTCCGAATTGCAGCAGCTGTGCCGGGAATACCTCTCGGTGAACCTCGTGTTCTGCTGGGGCATCTTTTTGCAGACCTACGGGCAGCGGCTCTTGCAGGCCGTGGGTGACACGGTGCTGTCTATGGTTTCCCTCATCATCGGCGCAGTAGTCAACATTATTCTCGACCCCATTATGATCTTCGGTCTGCTGGGCTGCCCGGCCATGGGCATCCGGGGCGCAGCCATTGCCACCGTCATCGGGCAGCTCATCGGTGCGGCGGCGGCGCTATGGTTCAATCGTGTCAAAAACCCGGTCATCCATGTCCGACTGAAGGGCTATCGCTTTTTGTGGCAGGATGTGGCCGACATCTACCGGGTGGGTCTGCCCACCATCGTGATGCAGGCCATCGGCAGCGTGATGACCTTTGCGGTCAATGGCATTCTACTGGAGATGTCCTCCACGGCAGTGGCGTTCTTCGGCATCTACTATAAGCTGCAAAACTTCCTGATGATGCCGGTGAACGGCTTGGGACAAGCGGCCATCCCGGTGGTAGGCTTCAACTACGGCAGCGGCCAGTCCGACCGGGTGCAGCAGGCCTGGAAAGTCCTGCTGCCCACCGGCGTGGTGTTTGCGCTGTGCGGCATGGCGGTGTTCCAGCTGTTCCCGGCGCAGCTGCTGGGGCTGTTCTCTGCCAGTGACGAGATGCTGGCCTTCGGCGTGCCTGCCCTGCGCATCATTTCGGTAACTTTCCTGTTTGCGGTCATCACCATATTGTGCGGCTACTTTGCCTCCGGCCTTGGCAACGGCGTGGTCAACATGATCGGCGGTGCCTTGCGGCAGCTGGTGGTGCTGGTGCCCTGCCTGTGGCTCCTCATCCGCACCATGGGCATCGAAAAAGCGTGGTTTGCGTTCTGGGTGTCGGAAGTAGTGGCCTGCGCTTACAGCCTGTGGGCAACGAAAAAAGAACTGCGAAACAAGGTGAAATAAGGCAAAACAAAAAACAGGGTGCGCCCCTGAATAGGACGCACCCTGCCATCGCAATTCACGATTTGATACGTTGGCAACAACCGTGAATTGCATATCGTAAATCGGTCGTTGGGAATTGCACTGCTTGAAAAACTTGCGATTAAGACCACAGACAACAGCGATATGTACAGCAGGGAGTTCCCCGTAGCAGAGTTCCCATAAAACAGTATTTGCAAAAGTTCCCTAAATGGGGAAGATTTGGCGTGACTTCGGTCACGCCTTTTCTTTTGCTTCCAGTTCATCCAGAGGGATGTACCCCAGCCCATCGTACTTGATATGGATGTGCTGCACCCGCTTTCCGCTGGACTTATCCGGGGCATCCACATAGATGGCCGACACCAGTTCACGGAGAGCATAAGGGGTGAGTTCTTCAATATGAACGTACTTGTGCGCTTTCTGGACGAACTTCTCAATATTCTCGATCTGCTGTTCCTGTACTTCGATTTCCTGCTGGATAGAGAGGGCTTCCTCTTCCAGATGCTTCTGTTCGGCATCGTAGCTCTGGCTCATCATGTCAAAGCGTTCATCGCTCAGCTTTCCGCTGGCGTTATCCTCGTAGATTTTCATGAACAGCCGTTTGAGGTCTGCAATCCGCTTCTCATTCCGGGCAAGCTGCTTCTTCAGGACGGTCAGCTTTTCGGTGCTTTCCACCCGAAGCTGCTCCTCCATGACCTTGCGGAAGTAGTCTTCATGACGGAGAATGTAGTCCGTCACCCGCTGAACATGGCTTAGCACACGGCCCTCCAAAACCTTTACCCGGATGAAGTGTCCCTTGCACTTGCTCCCGTTCTTCTTGTGCAGAGAGCAATCAAAGAAGTCTTGACTGAAGTCCCTGTTGTTGGACGAACCATATTGCATCTTGGAACCGCAGTCAGCGCAGTAGACCATACCGGAGAAAATGCTGCTCTTGCCTGTCCGGGTCATGCGGTGACGCTGGTTACGAATCTCCTGAACCTTTTCAAACACATCATCGTCAATAATGCGCTCATGTGTATCCGGGAAGATAGCCTGATTTTCCACAGGATTCAGATGTCTCTTTTTATCCCAGATAGAGTTAGTATAGGTCTTGAAGTTGACTGTGCAGCCAGTGTACTCCCGGCGTTCCAGAATCAAACTTACTGCTCTTTTATCCCAGCGGTAAGGGTCTTCCGGGGCAGGTGCGTTTGTACTCCGGCCATGGCTCAGCTTGTAGGCGGTGGGAGTCAGAACTTTGTCCACCCACAGTTGGTTTGCAATTTGGGTCGGGCCACGTCCCTCCATGCACATGGAGAAGATGCGCTTCACAATCGCAGCCGCTTCCGGGTCAACAAGCCAATGCTTCGGGTTCTCCGGGTCTTTTACATAGCCGTACGGAACATTGACCGTCAGCGGCACTCCACGCTCTCCCTTGGCCTTCTGGACAGCCCGAATCTTGCGGCTGGTATCGCGGGCGTAAAACTCGTTGAACCAGTTCTTAATGCCCGCAAAATCGTTGTTTACGCTGTTCGGGTCAATGGTGTCGTAGTTGTCGTTAATGGCGATGTAGCGAACGCCATACTGGGGAAAGGTGAAGTTGGTGTACAGACCAGTCAAGGCAGAATTGCGCCCCAGTCGGGACAAATCCTTCGTGATAACGATTCCTACACGCCCTGCTTCGATCTCGACCAGCATACTCTGAAAGCCGGGGCGGTCATAGTTCGTGCCAGAATAGCCATCATCAACAAAGAACACCGGGTTCGAGAAGTGGTTCTTTTTAGCGTAGTCCAAAAGGATATCCTTCTGGTTCTCGATAGAAAGGCTTTCGCCGAGTCGCTCGTCCTCCTGCGACAGTCGGCAGTAAAGTGCGGTGATTTTATTCGTTGCTCCAGACATTGTTGTGTCCTCCTTATTCTGTGGAGCAACTGTCAGTACAGGATTGGTTACCGGGTCAAGTATAGCAGAATTGGGCGCAGTTGTCATTCGTCTGCACCCTCATCTTCAAATTTTTGCTGGGCGTTCTTGGCAACAATGCGCTCCAGTTTCTTCAAAAAGGATTCCTTGCCCTCATAGCTGCCGGTCACGGTATAGGTGGTGTGACCGACTTTCTCCGTGGTGGTCAGTTCAGGAATCCAGAATGCAGACAGGTTCTTGACATGGAGATTGCCGTTCTCATCTACATAGGAGCCGTGCTTCTTCTGCTCTTCGGTCAAGGGCTGCCGCTTGAAATAGATTTCATTTTCGGAGATGCTCACGGTTTCGCTGGCCTGCTCCTTCGGGGTATCGTCATACAGCTGTGCGAAAAATGCCAGTGCATCTTCGGGTGAGTCTTCCTCCATGAGCTGCTCGAAAACTCGCTGTTCCTCTGCCGAGAGGTTATTCCATGCGGCTTCCAACTCCTGCTCGTTGGCTGCGTTGACGAAGGCTTCGATCTCTTTTTTCATGGTGCATCCTCCTTTGGCTGCGAAAAGCGGATTTTCAAAAAGTATGGGTTTTCGTGAGAGCAAGAATCGTCCCGTGGCCACAAATTTTCAATTCTTGAAAATTCTTGCCCTTTTGGGACAGCTTCTTGTTGGGGCGTGCCTGCCCCAAACCCTGCTTAGGAGTGAGTGCAATATACTAGGAATTTATTTATTGCTTGCATCGGTTTTGTCGTTTCCCTTTTTCTTACGAGACAAACCTAAACAAAGATGCGTCGAGCCAAGGCAAAGAAATGATGAACCAAGACACAACCATACAACAGCCATAGAATTATCATTTCCACTTATGAAGCTAATAAGTGAAGCCATATATAACAGAGCAGAAGCTGCATAGAATAAGATAGATTTCTTGGTTTCTTTTTTCATAAATAATCGCCTCCACAAATCGATTTGTTGAGTCAATTATACCACGTTCTTTATCGAAATTACACCCTCTACATGGGAGAACTTGGCCGATTTACTGCGTACGTGCGTACCCATCTTCCGTATACACGTATGCGGCGATTTGCCCGAAACGCACTCTATACAGCCGTTCCCCCTCGGAGAGCCCACTACACTTTGCAGACCACAGGGATGAAAGTGTCATAGTGGGTTATTACACTTCCGCAGAAGTGCCTTCTCCTCGCCGCAGACAGCCGGGTGTGCCTTTTGTGAGAGCTTTCTGTGCGGCGAATCCACATCGCCCACAGGCGATGTGAGCAGGGATTCCAAAGGGGCGCAGCACCCTTGGCACACGACTTTGGTACAAAGTCTAGTGTGTTACACCTTTCCAGAGGTGTATACGTTCCTGAAATGCAAAAAGCCCCATACCCAACACCTTAACGGTGCGGACATGGGACTTGATGCTTCCTCGGCCTAGCCGGGTACTCCGTAACCAATCCTGACAGGCAGTTGCCGTGTCATTTTTCGAAAACTGTTTTACGGATACCCAGCAAGCGGGAACTTCCTGTTTCTCTTTTGCTGGTAAAGCAAAAAGCTCTAGGCTTAACCCCTCTTCTTTGCGGATCTTTCTGATCCGTTCTCCAACAAGGGATGCTAGTTCGGCTGGTTCAGATTCAGGCTGATCTTTCGCTTTTTTCACAGAGAACACCTCATTTGCGGGCAATCATCAGATGCCACGGAACGTAAAGGTGAACTCCACAGGCTTGGTCACATCAGGAATATACTCCGGGTGGACATTGGCACCCCAGCTGTCATCACCGCCGACGCCCATCTGCTCGCCGATGGCACGAATCACCGTGTAATGGACCGGGGGCAGCTCGTAGGGATGCTTGGCACTCTCCATTTCATGGGGAGTGTAGGGCAGCGCAGAGAAGAACATGGGCTTTGCGGCATCTGCGGTAAACAGCAGCCCGCGACCCCTGCGGTCCACTACCTTTGCCCAGCGCACAGCGGTCTTTGCACCGCACTCCTGCGGCACAAGGTACTGTGCCATGTTGTCTGCGACCTTGTTCTGGTAAATGCCCAGCTTTGCACCATGCTGACGATCCCAGTAGGTCTCCGCAGGACCGTTTCCGTACCACTCTACCGTGTCGTAGTCAGCGTCGATCTTGAACAGTACGCCGAACTCCGGCATTGCCGCAAGTCCTTCCACCGGGTCATAGTGCAGGGTGGTCTGGATGCGGCCATCACCGAACACACGGTACTGCAAACTGCACTCTGCTGCGGGGCTGGTCTGGAGGTTATAGAGATAGGTCACGACCACGCTGTCGGCTTCCACCTCGCAGGTGGGGTTCTGGAGGATGGTGCCGCCATGAACGGACGGAATCTCCTTGCCGATGCCCTTGGCGGTAGCGTACAGGCTTGCCAGCTTCCACTGACCGCGAACGCCGCCCATGTTGTTGCCGCAGTCGTTGTCGGTGGGAGCGCGCCAGAAGTTGGGACGGGGAATCTCCTGAATCATCTCTTTTCCGGCATAGCGGTAGGAAGTCAGACCGCATTCTTTCAGATTGGAGAACAAAACATCGAAATTCTCACCCCGGACACCGATGTTGTGTGTACCGTGCGTAATGGTAAACGGCGTGACCTTCTTGCTGGGAATGGAACGGACCACAGCGATCACACCCTGTCCAAAGGCGACTTCGTGACCTTTCTTTGCCCAGCTGGTGTCCTCCTTCAAACGGAAGCTGATGGTCACTGCATATTCACCGGGGAGCGCAGGAACCATAAACGGCAGCGGGAAGCTGGAACGCTCTTCGGGAGCAACATCAATATTGGTCAGTTCCTGCTGCTGATACAGCTTTCCATCACGATGCAGCAGTGCAACGCAGTCGAAAGCATCCGTAGAGGTGAACAGGTTCTTATTCCAGACTTCAAAGCCAGAGTTGTCGATGGAAACGGCGATGTTCTGATAGCAGAACTTGACCTCCTGCATCTTGGGAGAAGGAGCACGGTCACCACCGTAGGCAATGCCGTTTCCGCTGAAATTATAGTCGGTAGGACGCTCACCGAAGTCGCCGCCGTAGGCTTGGAACCACTTGCCGTAGCGGTCTTTTTTCCAGATGGACTGGTCGATGTAATCCCAGATAAAGCCGCCCTGATAGCCGCAGTCCTTCTGGTCGGCAAGTTCCGTGTACTTGTGCAAAGCACCGTTGGAGTTGCCCATAGCATGAGAATATTCGCACTCGATATAAGGCCGCTTATCGCCCTGTGCCAGATACTCTTTAATGTCCTTCACAGTGCTGTACATATGGCTCTCGATATCGGTGGTTTCGAGGAAGCGGGGATCATTGACCACACCTTCGTAATGCACCAGACGGGTGTCATCAAAGCGGCGGACCATCTCTGCCATCTGGAGCAGGGTCTCACCACCAAACGATTCGTTGCCCAGAGACCAGATCAGAACAGCAGGATGGTTTTTGTCACGCTGGTAAGTGGAATTCATGCGGTCAAACAGGACGGCTTTCCACTCCGGCTTATCATTGGGCAAAACGCCCTCGATGCCGCGAATGCCAGCCTGATGAATGTCCCATGTGCCATGGGATTCCAGATTGTTCTCTGCAATCAGATACAGACCATACTCGTCGCACAGGTCGTACAGTGCATCCTGATTCTGGTAATGGCTGGTGCGGATGGCATTGATGTTGTTCTGCTTCATGGTGATGATGTCCCGAAGCAGTTCCTCATGGGTGTGTACACCCACAGCACGACCCGTAATGGAGCTGAACTCATGACGGTTGGCACCCTTGAACACGATGCGCTTGCCGTTGAGCAGCATCCGATTGTTCTTCAACTCGAACTTGCGGAAACCGACTTTCTGCCCGGTCACCTCTACCAGATGGCCTGCATCGTCCAGCAGCTCGATTTCCAGTTCATACAGAGCCGGGTCCTCTGCACTCCACAGGTGGGGGTTCTCCACCGCATGGCTGAACAGAGCAGAGCCGCCGTTCAGTGCGATTTTTTCGGAGAACACTTCCAGTTCACTGCGGCGCAGGGTCAGACGGGCTGCGCCCTTACCCTCCACCTGCAATGCAACTTCCAGCGTGGAATGAGTAAAATCATCCCCGGCAAACAGCGTTTTGACGGATATATCTTCCAGATGCACGGTGGGGATGGCATACAGCCACACACTGCGGAAGATGCCGGAGAAGCGGAAGAAGTCCTGATCTTCGCACCAGCTGGAGGAAGTCCACTTGAACACCTGCGCGGCAAGTTTGTTCACGCCCGGCTGGAGATAGGGAGTCAGATCGAATGCGTGTGCGGAGAAGCTGTCCTCGGTGTAACCCACCCTGCATGGATTCCGGCAGATCGAAGTATTTTACATAGCTTGCCACCGGATTGAACCGCTGCGGGATCTCGCCCGGCTGTACTTCTTCACGGCCATCCCACGGATACTGAACATTCGCGTACTGGGGGATGTCGTAGCCCTCCATCTGGATGTGTGCCGGAACATGAATGTCATCCCAGCCGCTGCAATCGTAATCTGTCTTTTCAAAGCCGGGGATGGCACTGGTGTAGTTCTTTGCGTAGGCGAATTTCCAGATGCCGTCCAGCTTCAGCGCCAAAGAAGAGGAGCCTGTCCGATATTCTTCGCGGGAAGCGTAAGTACGGAAACTTGCATGAGCATTCAGCACGTTTTCCTTGAAAAAGGTGGGGTCTTTTACTTTTGCAAAATCAAATGCAGCCATAGTATTTCCTCATTTACCTTTTATAATTTTATAATATTTCTCCAGCCTCCCCGGAGGAATCGCTGGATTCCTCCGGGGAACAGCAGATGAAGGAGAAATGATAATGGCTTGTTATCAGACTGCTGCACGCAGCTTTTCATTTGCTTCTTCGACCTTCATACGAGAGAGAATGAAGGTGATGATGGCATCCAGAGCAAACGGAATCACCAGATACATGATCTTCAGCATATTGATGCAGGAATCCGGCTGAACGGTCAGAGCGCTGTCAAAATGGCTTGCTGCCAGCAGCCAGCCGGTGATGGCAGTACCCAGACCGCCGCCCAGCTTCACACCGAGAGAAGTGCAGGAGTACATCGTGCCATCCACGCGCTTATGCTTCGTCAGCCAAGTATATTCAGAGCAAGCAGCAATCGCAGCGTTCATATCGCCCTGCCAAGGACCCTGACCAAGAGCTGCGATTGCAGTAAAGAGCAGCATCAAGGTCACATTGCCGCTGCCCATGTAACCAGCTATAGCAACCAGTGCACGAGAAATCGTTGCCAGAGTATAGCTCATTACATTCAGCTGATACATTCCATTCCACCTTGCAACCAAGGTCGGGGTGAACACCAGGGCGATGATCAGAGGAATGTTGATTGCCCAAGAGAATACACCGAACAGATTCTGGTTGCCAAGGATGTAGGTTGCATAGTAGGTGCCCATGCTGATCATGGCACCGTAGATCTGCTGCAAAATGTAGACGACGCAAATCATCTTATAATATTTGTTGCCGGCAAGCAGCTTTGCAGCCTGAACCAGATTGTACTTTTCGTCCTGCTCGATTTCCTTTTTGTTGGTGGTATCCACCAATTCGCCTTCCGGCAGTTCCTTCACGGAGAAAACGGAGAGGGTGTTGACAAGCAGACCGATGATGGCGTAGATGATTGCAACAGTGCGCCAACCGGCAGCACCACCGCCCAATGCCGTAACAGCACCCAGCGTGATGGACTGGATGAGCAGGCTGGTGGCAAAGGCGAACATGAAACGCCAAGAACCCATCTCGACCTGTTCGGCACTGTTCTTCGTGACGAGAGCAGTCAGTGCAGAGTAAGCAATGTTGTTGGCAGTGTAGAATACAGCGTTCAGCAGAGTATATGCGATCAGGAACCATGCGTACTGTGCAAACTGTCCCAGATTGGTCGGGATGGCGAAAATTGCCACCAGCGTAATGGCACAGCCAATGTAGCCGTACAGCATCCAAGGACGGGCTTTGCCCATCTTAGAATGCGTTTTGTCAATCAGAGAACCAAAGAAAATGTCCGTCACACCGTCCAGCAGTTTGGAAACTGCAATCAGAGTGCCGACAATACCGGGGTTCAGGCCAACGGTGTTGGTCAGATAGATCATGACGAAGGAGGACAGGAATGCATATACCACGTTGCCTGCAATATCGCCTGAACCATAGCCGACTTTATTATACCACTTTAGATAACGTTTCCCAGTCATTGTGCTTTCTCCCATCTTGCTTGTTTTGTGTGGGCGCGACCAATCTGCTGCGCACTTCAGACTGGAATTCTCATTACGCAAGTTGCCCAAATCTCTTGCGTTTCGTCTGAAAATATTATAGAATCTAATGGAACGAAAAGATATAGACAAGATGGAACAAAATATGCACAAAATCAAAGAGTTTGTAATTTTTTGATAGAACATTTCCCAAAGCACTGTAAAATCTCTGAAGATGAGGAGGACGCAGGGATGTACTTCAACTCAGGATATTTGAACAACTCCCGTTTGGATTTCAAAGACTACTCAAAGCCGCTGGTCGTAGGCAGCTGCGGCACTTATCGCTTGAAAAAACGCCCTAAGCTGCCTACTTTTTGGGCAAAGGGTCGCAGAGACTATCAAATCCTCTATGTGGCATCTGGTAAAGCACACTTCTGGTTCGATGGTGTTGAGGAAGTGGTGACTTCTGGACACATGGTGCTTTATCAGCCGAAAGAAATCCAGAAGTATGTCTACTATGTAGAAGATCATCCAGAGGTGTTCTGGATTCACTTTACAGGATATGATGTCAAAAACATCCTGAACTATCACGGAATACCCTTGGACAAGCACGTTTTTTACAGCGGCACACTGCCGGATTACAAAATGCTGTTCCGAAAGATCATCCGGGAACTGCAACAATGTGAATATGGCTATGAAGACTATATTGCTTCTCTCTTCAACATCATTCTGCTTTTAGTAAGCAGGCAACAGCAGGAAAGCGAGAAAACAACTACAAGCATCCCCGAAGAAATCGAAGCCGCCGTTGCCTACTTTAACGAGAATTATAATACAAAGGTCAGTGTGGACGATTACGCAGAATCGCTGCATATCAGTACGAACTGGTTTATCCGTAATTTTAAGCAGTACATGAAAATAAGCCCTGCACAATACATCCTGTCCCTTCGGATGGTAAATGCCCAGAGCTTATTGGAGAACACCGAATACAATATTGGAGAAATTGCAGAGATCGTAGGGTATGATAACCCACTCTATTTTAGCCGGGTATTCAAGAAAGAGTATGGTGTCAGTCCGGCACAGTACCGAAAGAATCTGGAAGAATCTACTGAAAAATGAGAAAGATTCCTGAATTGTTCAATCTGCTGCGCCTGCCAATTTCAAAAATTTCTTGTCCGACTGGATGCTCTGGGTCACAAACTTCCCAT
>OLWC01000440.1_pt1 | contig 19303 bp, 8 predicted proteins | sample 1673911 | NCBI WGS metagenome assembly OLWC01 (sample SAMEA103958134, study PRJEB25191) | human gut metagenome
TCCAGGTCATATACCTTAAATTCTGTTCCGGCAATCAATACGGATTTCTTTGTTTCATCGTCTTTTTTCACGATTTTCAGTTTTGCCTTAAACTCTTCATCCAGAAGCACTCGCCAGATCTGCGGCTCATTTGGATGGTGCTCTGTGATATTCACTTCAAAATCATCGACTGGCTTGTAATTGTGCGGTGTTGTAGTTTCACGCACGATATAGCTTCCAAATGGTAATGGAATACTGCAGGCATACCCTTTTTCATCTGTGAAAATCTCAGTTGCTCCATTTTCTCCGCTCACTACCGGTTTGGCAGAATCAAAATCATAGCTTCCATCTGTTTTCTTTGTAAGGGAAGATTTCAGATAAACTGTAAATCCAGCTCCGGATAACAGATCTGCATCTGTCTTTCCATTGTTGGCTGCTTTGATGATCTGGAATGGCTGCTTGATGACCTGCTCACTGGAAGTGCACTCTCTTTTTACTTCTGCTGTCATATCTCCTTCATAACTGCACGTAAGATCATGCTCTTCTGCATCTGCCAGGTATCCGGTCGGCGGAGTAATCTCTTTGACATAATATTTGCCAAGATATAAGCCATTTACAGAAGCCTGTCCTTTGTCATCGGTTGTAAGAGAAGCTACCTGTTCTCCTGCTTTATAAATAGTTCCAGTTGCTCCATCCGGATGCACGATATCTTCACGGGCATACAGACCATAAACTGCACCTTTCAGTGTGGCATCTCCCTGCGGTACTGCTTTTCCTGTCTCTTTATCCACTTTATAAAGATTGATCTTTGCTGTCACACGGTCATTGCTGAAGGTATGGGCAAATGATACGGTTGCTTCTTTATCATTGGTATAAGAAAACTTAAACGTATACACATCTTCTGTATTTCTTACATAGCCTTCCGGCGCCTGATCTTCTTTTACTGAATAGGAATATCCAATCGGAAGATCTGCTGTGAATTTTGCAGTTCCATCTGCTCCAGTAGTTGCTTTCTCAATCAGTGTTCCTTTTTTCACAACAACGGTTCCGTCTGCATTTCTAATATCATCGGATGCATACAGAGCAAAAATACCGCCTTTCAGTGGTTTCTTGGTGTCTTTATCCTGTTTTACTACAGAAACATCTGCTTTCTGTCTCTCGTTGTTAAAAGTCACATCTGCAAATACAACTTCTTTGTTCTGACCAGCATAAGTTAGAGTCACTGACTTTTCTTCGCTGCCGTTATAGAAAGAGTCCGGTGCTTTTGTTTCTTTTACCACGTAGGTTCCAAGATGCAGGTTTTTCAGTGTGACAGAACCATTCTCACCTGTTGTCAGATTTTCTTTTACCAAGTCACCTTTGCTGTACACTTTTGTACCATAAGCAGTTACGATATCTGCCCCGGCATACACGTTATACACTGCATTTTTCTGTCTGCGGTTTTCATACTGAAATACCGTTCCATTTTCACTGACATCTGCTCCGGTAAGAACCTGTCCTTCTTTATAAATGGTAAGCTCTGCCAGCTGCTCCTTGTTTTCCACGGTTACAGATGAGGTCTTACTTGCTACCAGTTTTACATTTGTTGCCGTTGCATTTACTACATATCCCTGTGGTGCTGTGATCTCTTTCAGATAAACGGTATCCTGTGTCTTGATGATCGTAACAGAAGATTTTCCATTCTTATCTGTTGCCGGCATCTGAGTGATCAGCTTTGTACAAGCCTCATCGCTGTATACACCGAATACTGCACCTGCAAGATTGACATCCGCTGTATCGTCTTTCTTTACGATTTCGATCGTAGCCTGTTCAATCCAGGACACCTTTAAGCTTACATATTTTTCATCAGCAACACCTTCTCCAAATACAAATGCCAGATCCTGAACACTTGCATTCGTAGTCAATTTATATGCTGAATAATCTTTTGTAATACTTCCCTTCATTTTTGCAGAAAAAGTAGCACTTACATCTCTTGTCTGTGTCAGAGGAGCTGAGAGATAAAACGTGGTTCCTCCTCCAATTGTTACGCTTGCACCTGCCGCACTTACGGTTCCAGTAGATACATTATGGAGCTTTACTCCTTTTGGTAAGTCCATTGTGATTTTCTGCTGGGAAGATGCGTTGAACTGAATGTTCTCCGTTCTCTGAACATTTCCATCTACATAAGCTTTTACATTCGGCTTTGAAAATGACATCGCTACATCTGGTATTTCCGGCTTATTCACACAATAATTATAGAGTTCTTTTGCCAAAGCCTCTCCTGTAGCATTTGTTCCGTAAAAGGCATCACTACTTCCGTTGGCATATGATGCAGCCATATGAATAATGATGAATCTTTTTCCTTCTGAAAAATCTGTGTGTTTATTAGCGAAAAAACTCTCGCTTCCTGCGGCATCTGTACCGTAATAACACACTTTTGCTAACGCCTGATTGTCTCCAATCTTTGTAATTGTATAATTTCCAGATCCAGGTCCTGGCTTTGCTGGCTGTACACAATACGCAATTGCTCTGACGCTTCCGTAGCTGATATAGTACGGCTCTGTCAGATAGGTTCCAAGATTATAATCTGCATATCTATACAGTGGTCCTTTTTCAATTGTTACCTGCTGTGTACTTCTTGCTGAATAAGCTGAAACTGCTTCAAATGTTGCAATCTCTCCCTCTTCCATAGCATCAAGATCCACACCTTCGTCTCCTGCCTGTTCCAAAACATCATGAAGCTCTAACCCTGATTCTTCATCATAGGTATCCTGATTCTGTGCCTGCTCTACTAAATCATCAAATTCATCAGCGTCAATATCGGTAACCTCCGACTCTGCTTCGGAATCCTCCGCTTCCTCTGTCTGCTGTTCACTTACAGCTGTTTCGGATTCGGTCACTGCTTCACTCCCTGCCACCTCTGTCTGAGCTTCTGTTGCTTTCTCACGCACAATCAGTTTTCGGCTGATCTGGTACTTCGGATGCTCTTGATTTACCGGTTCCACATAATAGACCGCTTTGTAAGTGTCCGCATGATCTGTCGTAAAATCCTCATTCTTGTCATTCTTTGCTTCCTCAAATGTGACTTTGACCTTGTTATCATCCTTGATTTCCAGTCCCGTGTAATCTGATTTCACATCAAATACACTGCCTGTTTCAATTTCATAATCTTTGGCAGTCACCACCTCATCTTCATCCAGAAGGTCTTTCACTTCCTCATAAAGTGGAGGTTTTTCCTCTGGCTGGATCTCCGCTGCATATGCAGTCATAGGAGATAACACTGTACTAAGCATTGTCATGCCTGCCAGCAAGCCAGATACTACTTTTCTAAAATTACCTTTTTTCTTCATGCTAAGGTCCTCTCTTTCATATATTTGTATTAAAACAGACAGTCCTTAGACTGCCTGCAATACACTACTTATCGTTGTGGAAAAATAAGATTGAACTGTACATTTCCCTCTCCGGGATCGACCATCTCCACAGTTGCTTCATACTGTCTCCCTGTTTTTCTGGATACCAGATCCTTATAATGGATTTTTCCTTTAGACAGGAACTTCTTTGCTGCCACCTTATCCATCTTTTTTCCCTGGCTTGCAAGGAATTTATCATTCTTCCACAAGGTAAAAGCACAGTTCCGGTCAGAACAGTAAAAGTTAACTTTTCCTTCCCTGACATCAGCTCCACAGCGGGGACATTTGCCAATGACTTCTCCTTTTGCTTTTCCCTGAAACTGCTCTTTCTTTTCTTCTGAAATCCCCTGATACCTGGCAACCAGTTCCTGCATCAGCTCTGTAATCCCATTTAGGAATTCATCTGCTGTCTCTGTATTCTGGGCAATGTGATTCAATGCCATTTCCCACTCTGCTGTCATCTTCGGAGATTTAATCTCATCCGGCAGAACCGTAATCAGTACATTTCCATCATCTGTCGGCACCAGATTTTTCTTTTCCCTTTTCACAAAGCCAGACTGAATCAGTTTTTCAATGATTGCTGCCCTTGTTGCCGGTGTGCCAAGTCCTTTCTTTTCTGTATCTTGCGTCAACTCTTCATTCCCTGCACGTTCCATCGCAGAAAGCAGGGTATCTTCTGTGTACTGTTTCGGTGGCTGTGTAAAATGCTCCGATACAAAAGAATCACAGGGACCATAATGCTTGCCTGCCCAGATATCCAACTCCGGCTCTTCTTTTTCTGCAATGATTCCAAAGAACTGTTTCAGTTTTTTCTCAATTGTCTTGAACCCTTCCTGTTTTGTTTTCTTTGCATTGAGATAAAACGTATGATAATTACAGGTAATCTGGCATTTATGGCTTTCATAAATATAAGGATCTGCGGTTGCTGTCAGTACCCTGGCACTGATCAGATACAAAATCTTGCGGTTTCGTTCTTTCAGTTCACCAATATCTGCTTTGGCTACTTCCATGGTTGGGATAATCGCATGGTGATCGGATACTTTCTTTGAATTTAATACCTTACTCACGTCCGGTTGATATTCCAGACCTTCAGCATAAGGCATTTTCCCAAATAACATCTGAATCAGAGTTTCTGTACTTTCTCCCATCTCATCTGTCAGATACTGGCTGTCTGTTCTCGGATAAGTAACAAGCTTCTGCTCATACATCTCCTGCACGGCATCCAATGTCTGCTGTGCGGTATAGCCAAACATTCTGTTAGCTTCCCTCTGCAGGGTGGTCAGATCATAAAGCTTCGGAGGGCGGACCGTTTTCTCTTTCACATCATCCTTCTCCACTTCGCACATGCGCTCCTGACACTCTGCAGCCACTTTATCTGCATCTTCTTTTTTCTGAAAATTCTCTGTGACCGCATCCATATCGTCAAATTTGATATGAGCCATATAATATTTCTCTTTGGTAAATTCCTTGATCTTCTGATTTCGATCCACGATCATGGCAAGTGTTGGTGTCTGTACTCTTCCAACTTTCAGATTCTGGTTATACAGAACGGAAAAAAGACGGCTCGCATTGATTCCCACCAACCAGTCTGCCTTTGCCCTGCAAAGTGCTGACTGATAGAGACTGTCATAACACGAACCGTCTTTTAATGACGCAAATCCATCTTTAATTGCCTGTTCTTCCATAGATGAGATCCAGAGCCGCTTCATCGGCTTTTTGCATCCTGCCTGCTCATACACCAAACGAAAGATTAACTCACCTTCACGTCCTGCATCAGTAGCACAGATCACCTCATCTACTTTGGAATCTCTCATCAGTTTCTTTAAGATTCCGAACTGCTTCTTTGTGCCCTCCAAAATCTTGTGTTTCCAACATTCCGGCACAATCGGCAGATCCTCATATCTCCATTTTTTATATTTTTCATCGTATTCCGATGCATCACATAATCCAACTAGATGTCCTACGCACCAGGAAACGATATAACCGTTTCCCTCCACGTAGCCATCTTTTCTTGTTCTGGCTCCAAGCACGGAAGCCAGTGCCATCGCAACCGATGGCTTTTCTGCAATCACTAATTTCATTTACTCCTGCTCCTCTTCTTCATCTTCCAGTACATCATCATTAAAATCTTCATCTCTCAGGATTTCCGGTTCTGCACTTTCTTCCTGCTCATCTGCATCGTCTACTTCCCGTTTTTCTGACTCTGAATCTTCGGATTCATCTTCATCCTCTTCCATCTCATCTTCGTCATCATATTCATGCTTTGGTTTATAGACTTTGAAATAATATCCTCCTGCCGCAGCTCCGACTGCAACCAGTGCAATCAAAAGATACGTTCCGAATGGACTTTTATCTTCCGGCATCTGAATATCATCCTCTACCTTATCTTTCTCAGCTGACTCTGTCGTTTCCGGTTTTTCTTCCTCTGCTTTTTTCTCTGGTTCTGCATAAACCGTATCCACTTCCGGAAGTGTCACTGAATCAGAAAGTGTGAAGTTCATCAGATCTTTCTCACTGACTTCGGTAAGGAAATACACATTATCCTGAGATTTTGAATTGTCAATAATCAGATAGAAAATCTTACCACTCTTAGTTGAAATGGTATAAAACTCTTTCGTGCCTTCTGTAGCTGTTTTAGTAACAGAATCTGCTGTCTCGCCTTCTTTATTAAGCTGTTCCTCGATACCTGTCACTGTCCGATCATCCACGGTTCCTTTTGCATCTGTCGGCTCAGAAGCCTGTGCATCCTGCGGAAGCGGAGAAGTCGTTGTTTTTTCAGTCCCCATTGCATCTGCACTGGTCGTAGTTGCCATTGCACCATTGCTGTCACTGGAAGATTTCTGTTTTTCTGCCTGCTTCTTTGCCCATTCATAGTAAGGATTCTGCAACACATACTTTTCAGAAGTATTTCCAGCACCATCTGTTACCGTAATCTCAATCTGTTTTGTAGTAAAATCTTTCTGTGTCAGTTGCACTCTCAGCATTCCATCCTTCAAGTCTGTATAAGTGGTGCCATTGACGGTTACCGCAGTAATCCCGGATACTGTATCATTCCCCTGAATCGTCAGCACACCATCTGTCAGAGAAGCAGAGAGTGTCGGCTTTTCCGTGTCATAACACTTAATAGAGCGATTCTGCTCATAGACCTTCCCCTCACCATCTGTAACACGCACATACACTGTCTGATTTCCAGTGATCGTGATACTTCCGCTTCCGGTTACATCCTGCCAGCTTCCATCTTTTCCTGCTTTTGCTTCAATCTTTGCTATTGAGAAACCTTCCGGCATATGGCTAGCATCTACCGTAACAGCAATGGTTGTTTCTCCCTGTTTCCAGCCATCCGGTTTCTCAATCGTGATTGCAGGCGTGGTATTCTCAGCTGCATAAGCAGTCTGTGTCTGGAGCAAAGGTGTTGTCAGGCAAAGAAATGTCGTTGCTGCAAGCAAGCTCTTTTTTACCCTGCTTTTAGTAATTGTTCTCTTCTTCTGTTTCATTTTTTCCAGATTCATCATCGGCTTTTGTTTCCTCCTTCTGTATTTCTACCCTGCCGGGCAGTTCATTTTTCATTCTCTTTTTGAAAGCTTCCAATTCCGGAATACTCATATCCATTGCACGGATAATTCTTACAATTTCCAGATTTTCCGCTTCTGTTTTTGCTATCTCCGCAGCCTTGAACCGCTTTAAGTCTGCTTCATATCTGGCTTTGGAAGCTTCCATTCTATCTTTGGCTTTCTCATAATCCGCCGTTGCTTTTTCAAGACTTTTCATCGCTTCTCCTTTCCGGACGGCTGATGCAGCCGCCCTTTTTTCTTACCATCGTCCAAATCCATAGAAATGGCTCTGCCAGTATGGGGAATTGATGGACGTATACTGCACCGGATGTCCACAATGGATCATCTGACCATTGCCTACATAGATTCCGATATGCGTTACCGGCTCCCCTGCGTCGTAAGTTCCAGTAAAGAAAATCAGATCTCCCGGCTGCGCCTCCGACTGGGATACTGGTGTACAAATGTTGTACAGTCCCTGTGCTGTTAGTCTTCCTGTATTCCTTACACCAGAGTTTGTCAGACAGTAGCTTACAAATCCGGAACAATCGAATCCACTTGGGGAATATCCACCCCACACATACGGTGTTCCGAGATATCTCGCTGCTTCATTTAACAAACGCTGTGCTGCTTCACTGGTATATTCATTGCCGCCAAATCCTGCCCCTTCTCCTGTTTCCAGATAAAAGATCGGGTTTAACCGCTCTCCATTTTTCAGAAGTTCAATATGAAGATGGCTTCCTGTGGAATTTCCAGTATTTCCTACAAGACCTATCTCATCACCTTTCGTGACGGATGCTCCGGCAGATACACTCCGGCTGCTTAAATGTGCATACCGTAGTTCATAGCCTTTACTGTCCTTGATCACAACATAATTGCCATAGCTGTCGTTATAAGCAGAAGTTGTAACCGTTCCGGTCAGCCCTGCCATTACTTTTGTCCCTTCCGGTGCTCCGATATCCATACCATTATGAAGCTGATTTGCTCCTGATATTGGATGAATCCTGTATCCATAATAGCTGGTCACACTGGAATACCAGTTAAAATCAACCGGTGTTGCAAACATCTGCAAGTTGCCTTTTGTATCGTTGTAGGCACTGAACAGTTCTTTCTGGAAAAATCCCAGCCTGTCCTGACAGATTGACATCAGGTTTCCACTATTTAAGGTGACATTCAGCACATCTACATCTCTTGTCCTGGTCACTTCCACTTCATTGCTTCCATTATCATCTGCCAGATAACATTCCCATGTTTGATGTCCATGTGCAGATGCTGCCGCATGACTGTCATAATAGACATCAAACTGTACACCATATCTTGCGAAAGCTCCGGTATCTTCTACAGTATATTCGACACCATTCATAACTACCTTTGTTCCCATTGGTACAAACGGATTGGAAGCATCTACCGCTAAGGTATGATTGGCAGTTGGATATGCTCCACTGGCAGTCGGTCCTCCGCTCCAAATACCACAGCAGATTGGACAATTACAATATCCGCTTGTTACAACCTGTCCCAAAGATTCTCCAACTCTTACTGTTGCTGTCTCTGTCACAGTCTCATTGACCGCTTCTGTAGTCAGATGATATTGCTCTGCAAACAAAGCATCCAGCTCCGGCTTGACCTGTTCAAACGTAAACTCTTCATACTTTGCTGACAGATAACTGATCAGGATAAACGGATCATGCTCAATAGGTCCGATGTTATATCGGTATTCCTCATGTCCCGGTTCTTCAGATTCCATGTTGTTGATCCGCTCCTGCAGATTAGCTTCCAGCTGTGTGTAATACAGTTCCGCTTCCCGGATTGCCTGATCCGATGACAGATAACTGGTTCCTGTGTAAGTGATCACATTTTGTAAAAACACTGCAGAGCATGACGTGACATTCGTTATGATCAGAAACATCAATCCGATCAGAACTGCTACACTGATATACACCTTCCGGTTTTCTTTAAAGAAGTTGGTCACTTTGCCGCCAATCTTCTTGATATAATCAATCGTACCTTTTGCAGCTGTTCCTACTGTCTGTTCACTTCGCTTCGCTTTGGCATAATCCCGTTTGATCTGTTGCTTCTGAATCTGTTTTTTCAGTTTCTTCTGCTCCTGACGGGTTGCCGCCTGTGTCTGTTTCTCTTCCTGTCTTTCAAGTCTGCTTCTTTTTCTGGATTCCCTCTGTTTCCTGCGTCTAGCACTTCTCTGTTCCAGCCGGTAAACACCTTCGCCGCTTTCTTCTAACTTATGGGCACCTTCTACCGCCGCATTATCGTCTTCATTTTTGCTGATCTCACGGTGCAATGCTACGGAAGTTGCACTTCCTGCTTTCTTGACAACAGAAGCTTTTTCTGTTTTCACAGATTCCCCTTCACCAAACTTCAAACGGGATTTTTTCTTTCCAGGAGATTCTCCTTCATTTGCCTGATAGACCTGTGCTTTCTTGGAATGCTGCTTTGCTTCCTTTTTCTTTCTTGCTTCTTCATAAGAAAACTTTTTGGCTTTTTCTTTCTGTTTCTGATGGCGGAAATTGACACCATCCGTATCCATCTGGTTCAATTTCTCCATATCTTTGTCATTTTTCACAGAAGCACCAGTTTCCTCATAAGCAAACTTCAAACGTTGTTTTTGTTTAGGCTTTTTGCTGCCACCGGTCTGATTTCTCCGGCTGTCTCCCCTGTTTTCTGATAGATCAGCACGTTTATCTTTCAGTCTCCCTAACTGTCCGACTTCGGATTTTTCTGCAAGTCTGGATTCTTTTCCGACTTCAGCACGGATTCTTTTTCTATTTTGCTGCTTACTACTCTGTCCAAAATCCCCACTTTGCTTCTCTGTCCGTATCAGTTCCGGTGCATCTCTGGATTTTTGCACAGAGGGACGAATATTTTTCCCACTCCGTTCAGACTGGCGTGGAGACTTATCCACAAGGTTTTCTTCTTTTTCCCCCTGTTTTCTTCCCATCTGCACATCACTGGCACGGTTACTGACACGAACAGAAGATTTATCTGTCAGGTTTTCTTCCACCAGACCATCCTTGGTCATCTTTTGGACTTTCTTGTCCCTGACTTTCATTCTCTGTTCTGCCACTACTTACTCCTCCTTCTTCGGATACCCTTTCCCTGCCTGTAATAAGCAGAGAAAAGCGATGCCGAAAACAGCACCGCCACTAAAAGTTAATACATATGAAATTGCTCGTAACATTGTTTTCTCCTTTGATTTAACCTGCTTCAGAAGTTTCCTCCAAGCGGGTTGTCATGATTTTATAGAGGGAATTCTTCGGGAATCTGTCTACAAATGGGATAATGACATTTCCATAGAACAAAAGTCCTTCCCCCTCATTACTGTTGGTTACATAGGACAGCTGGGTTGGTGAGATATTCAGCTGCTTTGCCAGAATCTGCCTGTCTCCGGAAGCCTGGTTCAGCATATAAATAAAATCTGAATTTTCAAATATATTCTCTATCTCCCTGGAAGACAATAAATCTTTTATATTCTGGGTGATTCCAGTTGGAATACCACCCCATTTACGAAATCTCTTCCATATCTCCACACTATAAGCTGCGGTCTGCTCTTCCTTCAAAAGAAGATGGAACTCATCCACATAGTATCTGGTGGACTTATGAGCAGAACGGTTCATTGTTACCCTGTTCCAGACCTGATCCTGAATGACAAGCATCCCAATCTTTTTCAACTGCTTACCAAGTTCCTTGATATCAAAGCAGACAATGCGGTTATTGATGTCCACGTTTGTCTGATGGTTAAACACATTCAAAGAACCTGTAACATAGATTTCCAACGAAGTGGCCAGTCGCTGTGCTTCTGGCTCTTCCTGTTTTCTCAGAAGGTTATATAAATCCTCCAAGATTGGCATCTTCTCCGGTACTGGATCGGCAAGATATTCCTGATATACTAACCGCACACAACGGTCAATGATGGTCTTTTCTACCGGCTCCAATCCATTCTTTCCTCCAACAATCAGCTCACACAAAGACAAAATGAAATCTGCTTTCAGTGACAGCGGGTTGTCTTCTTCGGAATAATTCAGGTTCAAATCCATTGGATTGATATACTGGTCAGATACTGGCGAAACCCGAACTACCTGCCCATGCAGTGCCTGCACAAGTGCCGAATATTCGGCTTCTGGATCACAGATAATGATATCGTCTTCCGTGATCAAAAAGCAGTTTGTAATTTCCCTCTTTGCTGAGAAAGACTTACCGGAACCTGGTGTACCAAGAATCAGTCCATTCGGGTTCTTCAAACGTTTCCGATCAACCATGATCATGTTGTTGGATAATGCATTCAATCCATAATAAAGAGCTTCCCCTTCCTGAAACAGTTCCTGTGTCGTAAATGGCACGAAGATCGCTGTTGAAGATGTGGTAAGCCCTCTCTGAATTTCAATCCGATTGACTCCCAGTGGAATACAGGACATAAGTGCAGCTTCCTGCTGATAATCCAGCTGTTTTAAAGAACAGTTATATTTCTGTGCGATTCCCTGCACCTGGAAAATATTGTTATCCAGTTTCTGACGCTTCCTTGCGGTATTCATCACCAGAACCGTTACAAGAAACATTCGTTCATTTCTGGACTGCAGATCTTCCAACAGGTTCTTCGCCTCTTCTCCATAAGTCACAAGGTCCGATGGAAGCACGTCCATATCATAACCGGAACGTACTGCCCGCTTCTGCTCTTCAATCTTCATCTTATCCAGATCTGAAATCTTGCTCTTGATCATCTTGATCGCAGAACTCTGGTCAATGGACTGGATATGAATGTTAACATTGATGCTGTCATCCACATCCAAGAAATCTGCAAGCATCCGGTCTGTAAGCTCCGGTGCCAGAATCTGCAGATAACTCACACTTCCCATCGTTCTTCCCATCAAAAATGTCTGATTCTTGGAAAAGTTAAAGGAAGTCGGTGCAATAAAATCTTTGGTCTTTAATCCTGTTTCCGGAAGCATCTTATACTGGAACTTAAATGGTTCAATCCGATCCTGGTTGAACACATGATACAGAATCTCCAGCCTTTCCAGACCATTTAGTGAATGTGCCTGTGCACCCAGAATCTTAAAATTATTTAAGATATCTGTTTCAATTCTTTCAAGCCTCGGTCTTGCCACCTTCAGGCTTTCTGCTTCGATTCCAAAAGTGATATACTTTGTCTTCACCAGACCATTATTTCCTTTGGAAAGCTGATTTTTCAGCATAGTACGGTACTCTTCACGAATGGCATTGAAGTCATCGTTCTGATCCGGAATATCAATACTTTTTTCAAATTCTGCCACATCCACCTGCTGATTGATAAAGGACAGCTGCACACTGATGGAAGAATCAAAGTAATTTAAGAAATCACAGTAATTTTCAAATATCGTGGTCTTATCCTCATTTAGAGCAAGCTGATAGTTGATGTCATAAAACTGAATCGTCTTGGAGAAAAAGGTCTTTGTCACCTGGCAGATACCATCCTGCAGCATCCGAATATACGGAATACTCTGCTGTGCAGTTGTAGGAATGTTTTTCTGTTTCCTACGATCCCGTTCCTGCTTCTTTCTACGCTTTTCCTGTTCTCTTTCTTTTCTGCTTTTTTTGTTTCTTCTTTCCTGACGGTTTCTTTTTTCCGCCAGGGACAGACGCTCCTGCTGAGCCTCCTGCTTTGTCTTTTTTGCCATCCGGCACACCCTCCTTTTTCACAAGGGTGGAAATCTCCTGATAAAAATTTTCTGTCTTATATGGTCTTACTGCCGGACAGATAAACTTCTGTCGAATGATATTTGCCACCACTTTTTCAAAGGGAAGACCGTCTTTTTCATACATTGCCATGAAGAAAAACGGAAGCATGATCGTTACCATCAGGATGGCTGCGATACTGGAACCGATTGGTTTTCTCATGACCAGATAAAACGGAATTCCCACAACTGCGGCAAGTGAAAAGAAAATCAGCTGCCGCTTTGTCAGATTTAACGCTACTTTTGTTTTGACCTTGGTAAGGTCTTTTGGTACTGGTACATACGCCATGGTATGCGCTCCTTTCCTGCCCGTTAATGGGCATTGAATATTGATTTGCTAAGGCTTCCGGTCTTGAATAATGAAAATGCAAGAATCACGGTATAAGCCGCTACTGAAAACATTGCTGCATGAAGGTCACTGGATATGGTCATTGCATTTACTAAAACTTCATAAATTCCCACACAGACCATCATGAAGAATCCCTGAAATGCCAGTGCGAACAAGCCTTTTAAATAGTTGTTTCCGATATTACCCCATTCCTTATTGGTCATGGTGGCAAACGGAATTGGTGCTATGGAAGTATAAAGGTAAATTTCTATCATTCTTCCGTACAAGATTACCGTAATGATAATTGACAGAATGTGCATGGTAACACTGATCAACATCGTTTCCATGGATAGCAGGAACAAATCCCCTAACTCCATATCCTCCAGGGCATCCACAATCCGTGAAATTGCTTCTGTTGCATCCACCGCAGTGTTTCCTGATATCACCCCGGCGGCATTGTTGACCACATGTTGGCCAACGTCAAAGACCGCCATCGTGATATTGAACGTATTTGTCACCAGATAAATGGCTACATACGCTTTGAAGATCCAGAGGAAAATGTTATAAGTCTCAAATTCATGGAAATTGTTTTTTTGTGTTACCATCGTGATCAATTCATAGCACAGGACAAAGGTGATGATCAGTCCCGCAATGGGGACAATCACCGTTTGGGATATATTCTGAATCAGATTAAAAATCCCTGCATTCCATCCCTGCGGTGTCTGTCCCACCTGCCCGGCTATGGTTCCCACCTGCTCATTGACAGACGTGAACATGTTATCCAAACTTGACTTAATAAGCCCGATCAGGATATCCTTTATCGCTTCCGTAATTCTCTCAATGATGGTGTTCATCTACCACTCCTCTTAAGAGAACAATGTTGCCAGCTGTGGAATCAGGGTAGTTCCCAGCAGCATGATTCCGGCACCAGCCATCAGCTGTTTGATGCCCTGGCTCTTAGCGCCGGATAGCGATAGGTAATCCTTTGAAGTTATCTCCGGATTTTCCCCCGCTCCACACCGTGCATGCGACTTTCACCGCACACGGCGCTCCATCGAATTCAGCCGTCCAGGGCTTTTAAACACAACTTACACACTTCGTTACAGCATTAAATTCAAAGAATAATAGGTGGCATTTCTGCCATAGTACGAAGTTTGTTAAGCTTTTCTATTTGTTTATTGTCAAGATTTAAGGATTTCAGGTACTTCTCAATCGTAGGTTCTGAAGAAGCATGGATAAGGATATGAACCGCTTTGCTGACAAGAATAAGATTTGCGTATTCATCCGAACCGCCATTGCTTACCGGTACTTTATGGTGGCAGTGAATATCGTGGGAATTCATCGGAATTCCTGTCACTGCACATTTACCATACTGTGCCGCATACAAAGAAATACGGTTATCCGCATATTCAATGGTTCTGCCCTTTACAGGATTTCTCATCAGCCATAACATTGTCGCTGTGTCGATTGCAAGATTCTTATGAATCTGTTCCCGACCTTTGACCGTATATTTATTGATGGATTTCCTTTTATGCTGGGCATTCTTTGACTGGACATATCCCAGTGGAACCACCGGACGTCCATGAAGGAACCTCATCTGTCTGCTTGCTCCATATTTTTCTTTAATGAACCCATTTCTGAGCTGTCCCTTTTTGGATAAGTCGCCTTTCAGTCTGTTTCTGAGCTGTTTGTTGATACTGAAGGCAAGTCTGCTGAAGTCATGAGATACTTCTGTAGAAATACAATAGTATTCATGAAGTCCGGCAACTACAGAGTTATATTTCTGAAGCTGCATGAACTGAGCATTATCATCTGACGAATGAGCCAGTTTCTTTACTTCTTCCGAGACTTTTTCATGAGCCTTTTTGTATGCTTTATCGCTCATATGAGACCGAACTACATATTTCTTACCCTTTTTACGGATTTTCAGTTTGAACCCGAGAAAATCAGAATACTGTCTTTTGAGATTAACTACTTTGGATTTGTCAGGGCTGATTTCCAGCCCCAGCCTGTCCTTTAGCCATAACTCTGTTGCCTTGTATGCTCTGACAGCATCCTCATGTGTTGCGCAGAAAATTTTAAAATCATCTGCGTACCGAACTGCATGCATCTCTTTTAGTCTGCTCCGGCGCAGAGCCCTGTAGGCGTGGCTCTTAATCTCTGTTCCCTGCGCATTGCTCCTTGTTTTGAATTTTGTCTTTGTTGGCATCTGCTCCCACTGGGAAGCAATCCACCAATCCAGTTCATTCAATACGATGTTTGCAAGCAATGGCGACAAAATACCGCCTTGCGGGGTACCCCGTGTGGGATATGTTTTCTCTCCATTTGGCAGAACAACAGGTGCTTTCAGCATCTCTTTTATAATGCATAACAGCTTTTTGTCCCGGATTCCCAATGCCCATATCTGACGAATCAGCTTTGTATGGCTGATATTATCAAAGAAGCCTTTAATATCGAGGTCAACCACATGGTACAGATGCTGTACCTGTATCAGCCTCATGCATTGCGCAATAGCAGTCTCAGCGGAACGGTTCGGGCGGAACCCGTTGGAGTTCTCACTGAATTTTGCTTCACATATCGGCTCCATGACCTGCAAAATACATTGCTGTACGATCCGATCTACGATAGTTGGAATTCCCAGAGGTCTGGTCTTTCCATTGGGCTTTGGTATCTCCACTCGCCTTACGGGTCGTGGATGATAATTACTGAATTGTTTCCGTATGAGACGGACGTATTCTTCCTCGCTTAACTTTGCAAGGTCGGCTATCGTCCTTTTATCCACTCCCGAAGTATCACTTCCTGTATTCTTCTTTATCGTTCTGTATGCAAGCTTGATATTTTCTTCACTCTCGATGATTTCCATCAGATGGTTGAAGGTTTTATCTTTCTTACTTTCTGCATACAGCCTGTCAAAAGTACCTTCCATGTCGTAATACTCTGAGTTGCGGATTTTTCTCTGTTTACTTTTCCTTTCTTGCTGCCCCGAAGTCAACACAGGCATCCTCTCCCTTCGGTTTGGATTTTCTTTGTCATACTCGAAGCTGTGTTTGTTGTGTTTTCATTTTCTTTGCTGAATTCGACTTGTGGCTATCCCTCCACCGCTTACTTATTCACGGCTTCACAGGTACTGTGCCACTACTCTCACTGGAATAAAGAATGGTTATTGCCCTCTCGCGAAGGTATTCCCATCCACCACATCACTGGCTTGCAACCGCCTCCGTGTTCCCAGCTTTCCACGTTCCGATATTCCTATCATTGGATATCTTTAGGTTCTTCCTCTAAGCCTGTATCTGGTCATGCATAACCGCACCGCCTGTAACGATGCATGGACTTTCATAACAACCAATTTTACTCGCCCACAGATACCACCATGAAAGGTGTACCGCCTTTCGACAGCATCAACGTTTAGACTCGTACATTCGGAATTTCGTCAGTATTTTCATACATTCTCACCATGGATATCCGACCCCCGGCATATAGGCAACACCATCCACCTCTGGACAGCTTTCGTGTCTGGTCTGAAAACCAGTCTTACGGTTGCTCTCTGCCGACTTCACCGAGCTCTATAAACTTTTGGAGAGAGCCGTTGCATGCTCCCCGCCATTCGGAGTATTAGGGTGGCGCTTCGGGACGTTACCCCCTCATTTCACCCATCGGAATATCAGTTCTCCAAAGTTTCGGGCTACAATTGCCCTTCGACTTTGTGCGCAAGCTTTTCACTTACGAACGTGTCGCACGGTTGTCATTCCCATATCCTTCCAGAAGGTTTACGACACCCCACACGCCAAGACCTGCACCGATTGCGACTACAAGAGTTTTTAAAGTTGTAATTGCACTGCTAAAAAACGCCATATACATTCACCAAAACTGACTTTTTTCAGGTGTTTACGGGAATGAAAAAACACCGACTAAAAAGCCGGCGCACCTAATGTCAGTTATTCCTTTCCTTATTATTTTTCGTTCATTCCCAAGGTTACTCCGACAGTTCTACATGAATTACTTCCACCTCTTCTTCAGATTTCGGTGTATACTGCGGATTTAACTCTTTCTCAACTTTGTACCGGTTCTTCTCGTTTTCATCTGCAAGAAGCCGATAGTTTTTGTGTTTCGTGATATCATATTTGTCCGAGAAAAATGGTCTGGCACCACGGATCTGCAGGATACATTTTCCTCCATCCATGACTGCAATCTCATCTTCTGTCATCAGCTGTTTGCCTGTTTTCTGGTAATTCAATCCAAAAGACTTCTGATTACTCCTCGTCTCCGAAGTGTTATACAGGTCAATGGTTTCCTTACCCAGAAGCTCACTCATTTCCTTTAATGTGGTCTTCTCTTTCCCACCAAGGAATAAAGTCGTATCACAGTTGCCCAGAATGGTATCTGCACTATCCTTATACATTGCCTTTAGCTGACTCTGTGACTGCAAAATAATAGAAGCAGAGATTTCCCTGCTTCGGATGGTTGCAATCAGCTTGTCAAACTGAGGAATTTGTCCAATATTGGCAAACTCATCAGCAATGACACGCACATGAACTGGCAGTCTTCCACCATATTCATCATCTGCTTTGTCACAAAGCAGATTGAAAAGCTGTGACTGTAACATGGCAATCACAAAGTTAAAGGTTGTATCTGTATCGGACATAATCAAAAACAAGGCTGTCTTCCTGTCCCCAATCTTATCCAGTTCCATTTCATCATAAGACATGATCTCACGAAGCTCTGCGATATCAAATGGGGCAAGTCTGGCACCACAGGAAATCAAAATCGACTTCGCCGTTTTGCCGGCGGCCATTTTGTATTTTTTATACTGTCTGACCGCAAAGTGCTGCGGATCTCTTTCTTCCAGTTCCTGGAACATCATATCCACTGGATTCTGGTAAGTTTCATCCTCTTCACGGGTTTCGCTTTCATTCAAAAGATCCAGAAGGGTATTCAGATTCTTTTCCTCTTCATCTCCTTCATACCAGATAAAAGCAATCAATGCCGTGTACAACAGCTTCTCTGCTTTCACCCAAAAATCTTCGGAAGCTTTTTCCCCTTCGCCTTTGGTATTAACAATAATTGTTGTAACCAGCTTCAGGATATCTTTTTCAGACCGTATATAAGCAAATGGATTGTAATGAAGCGATTTGGAAAAGTTGATAGTATTCAGAACCTTAATCACATATGGTTCGTGTACCACTTTTCCTGATTTATCTTTCATAATACTTCCATTCTTATCTTTCTTAGGTGGTCCCTTTGCTAACATCTTCCCGCACTCCTCGATCAGAGTGCCTTTCGGATCTGTAATGACCATGGAACAGTTCATCTGCATGACTGACGGCTTAACGAAAAATCGAGTTTTTCCGGAACCACTGCCGCCAATGACCACTATATTTTTATTTCTTGCATACTTTGGCTGTTTAGGTCTACTTTCCATAGTCAATGCTTCTGTTGCTGTTAATGGAATATTCATCCAGGGATCTTCCGACATATAAGGTTTAATATCCTCAGCGTTTCCCCATCTGGCTGAACCATACTCGATTCCTTTCCGGAGTTTCTTTGCATCTGACTGTTTCTGCCATACCAGTAATTTCAGAATGACAGCTGCTACAATTCCTGTCAGCATATCACGCCAGTTAAAACTTGGCTGCAATCCAGTAAGAATCCTGTCTGCATGTTCCATCGCATATAATAGCTTGTTCCCAATATCTTCTCCCAGACTGTTTCTGTAAAGAAATGATGCCCGATTTGTATAAAAAGCAGTTAAGATATATGGGATATTGGTAAGAACCAGTTTCTTTTTATCCAGGGCGGACAGCTTACCCCCGATCTTATTCTTCCACTTCTGCATCAGAGTTTTGCCGCTTTTCTTTTTCATCGACTCTGCTCCTGATGCCGGTTCTTTACTTTGTCCTTCGTCTTCTTTGGCATCATTGCCCGGTAAGCTGCAAGACGCTTATGAATGGAAGGCTTATTCGCTTTTTGAATCTGTTTCTGGGAAAACTCACGGAAAGCAGCATTGAGGGCATCCTGATCACGTCCCTTGAAAAATACAGATAAACCGGAGGATCTTTGCTCTTGTCTTTTTTCAGAGCATAATTGATCCCGTATTTTCTGGCATACAGTTAGCCCGTCTATATCCGGCATATTGATGTCCAGCAAAATCAAATCGGGGTTGTTGCCAGCCTTTTGAAGTGCTTCTTGCCCGCTATATGCAGTAAGAATATCATATTGGGATTGAAAGTAACTTTGTATCATATCGACGATACCGTGTTCATCATCGACAATCAAAATCTTTGTTTTCACGATCTTTTCCTCCATTTCACATCCGATATTGTATCTTTCAAATCTCAA